>Ga0181411_1000896_pt1 | contig 10972 bp, 10 predicted proteins | sample 34SPOviralmetaG_FD_130114 | JGI IMG/M metagenome (GOLD analysis project Ga0181411, IMG submission 130114) | Marine viral communities from the oligotrophic San Pedro Time Series (SPOT) site, San Pedro Channel, CA, USA - 34 SPOT_SRF_2012-07-09 | ecosystem: Environmental > Aquatic > Marine > Strait...
AGGGGGGGAGAGCTCAAGGTACTGCGGCTCAAGCTGCTTTTACAGCACAGAATACAATACAGGGGCAACTAACAAGGTTAGGAACAGCATTTACAAATTTAACAACTGAAGGGTCTGAAATAGGAATAGTTATAAGAGAATCTCTTAAAATTGCTGCTGTTACTGTTGAAGCTTTAAAAAGTGCATTTGAAATTACTCTAGTTCCGATACGATTAATAGTAGGAGTTGTTAAGCAAATAGGCTCTGTAATTGGTCAAGCTTTAGGGATAGAATCAACTAATGTTTTGTTTAATTTAGAACAAGGGTGGATAGGAATTAAAGAAGCAATTACAGAAGCTACAGCAAGAGCAGAATTTATAGGAAAAGTTATAGGTGGAGTTATTGCTAACGCTGCTAAAGTGGTAGCTGGTTTTGTTAATGGTGTCAGGCAAACTGTAGGGGGTCTTGCTCAAAATATTGTTGATTTTTTTAGTCAAGCTTTTGAAAAAATAGTAAGTGTTATTCCAGAACCACTGCGAAAATTATTAGGTGGACTTAAATTACCAGAAATTGATTTAAATATTAAAGGTATTAAAGACGTTGGAAAAGACTTTTTGAAAGGTGCAAAAGAAAAGGCTGAAGAATTAAAAGATACTGTTATTGAATTTTCGGGAGTTGAAAAAACAATTACAGACGAAAACAATAAACAAATAGATGCTAAAAATAAAATAGTTGCAACTAATGGAAAGATAAAAACAGGTGTTAATCAGATAACTGAAGCCGAAAAAAAAGCAAAGGAAGAGGCTGAAAAACTTAAAGATACATTTAAGAAAATAGGAGCAGATATTGAACAAGGTATAGTTTCAAATTTAACAGATGCTGTTATGGGTACTAAATCTTTAGCGGATGCAGCAATGAATGTATTAAATAAACTGAAAAGAAAACTTATTGAGGTTGCTATACAACAGGCGGTTTCTGGCATAGGAGGGAAGATTGGTGGTTTCTTGGGTGGATTGTTTACAGGAAAGAAAGAAAGAGGAGGAAGAGTTTCTGCTGGTGGTGCTTTTTTAGTTGGTGAAAGAGGGCCAGAAATTTTGCAGATGGGTTCAAAAGGTGGCAATATAATTCCAAACAGTCAATTGGGAACTGGTGGCGGTGGCACAACTAATGTGGTCACAGTCAATGTAGATGCTTCTGGTTCTTCTGTTTCTGGTAATACTGCTGATGCAAACCAACTTGGACAGGTTATTGGTCAGGCTGTACAGGCTCAACTAATCAAAGAAAAACGTGCTGGAGGCTTACTAACTAGATAAATGGCAACTTTTCCAAGTATCTCTCCGACTTACGGAATGAGAAAAACAAGCTCACCAAGAATAAGGACAACTTCTTTTGGTGATGGTTATGAGTTTAGGGCATTATTTGGATTGCCTTTGACACAAGATCCTAAAGTCTATGATTTAACTTTTAATGTATCTGAAACTGATGCTGACGTTATAGAAGGATTTTTAAGAAGTAGAGTAAACGATCAAGCAAGCTTTACATTTACCCCACCAGAAGAAGGAAGCTCTCAAACAGGGACATATTCTCAAAGTACTACTACATCTACAATCACAATCACAAATCATGGTTTAGCTATCGGTGATGTTGTGACTATTGACTACACCTCTGGATCTGCAACAGATGGTACTTTTGCAATAGCAACGGCAGTCGATCAAAATACTTTTACAGTCACAGCTTCTGACAGTGCCACAAATAGCGGTAATGTTACTGTGACTTTATCTGGTGCTGGTCAATATGTCTGTCAATCTTGGACTAAATCAATTCCTTACAATAACAGAGCAACTTTGAACTGCACTTTTAGAGAAGTATTTGAACCCTAATGGCAATTCCTACAGCAGAACTGCAATCATTATCGAATAAATCTATTATTGAACTTTATTCAATTACTTTAGTTTCTGCACTGCATGGGTCAACTGATGTTACTAGGTTTCATTCTGGTGTAGGTATGAACAGCAATGCAAATATCATTTGGCAGGGGAATACATATACAAAGTTTCCAGTGATAGCAGAGGGTTTTGAATATGTGGGTCGTGGTACTTTACCAAGACCAACCCTTACAGTTTCTAATGTTTTGGGAACTATTACAGCATTAATGGCAACAGCAAACGCTACGACACCCTTTAACGATCTACAAGGGGCAAAATTAATTCGTCATAGGACAATGGCTCAGTTTCTTGACGCTGCAAACTTTCCCTCTAGTAAAAATCCCTTTGGAACTCCATCAAGTTCCACTGAACTACCCCAAGAGATTTATTTTATTGATAAAAAAGTTGTAGAAAATAGGCAAGTTGTTCAGTTTGAGTGTGTCTCTGCACTTGATTTAGAAAATATTCGTGCACCAAAAAGACAAGTTACTAGAAAAGATTTTCCTTCTGTTGGTACTTTCACATGAGTTGGAAAGATAAAGCTGCTGAGTATGCTGTTGATTGCCTTCCTCAAGAGTCTTGTGGTTTATTAGCCATCATTAAGGGCAAAGAAACTTTCTGGCCTTGTAAGAACCTATCTGAAGCACCTGACGAATACTTCGTGATGTGTCCTGACTCATGGGCTGAATGTGAAGATCAAGGAGAGCTTATTGGTATTGTTCATTCTCATACTTATGGTTCTGCACTGCCTTCTGATGCTGACAAAGCATCTTGTGAACATTTGGGCTTACCTTTTTATATTTACAGTGTTGAGCATAAAGATTGGCATTGTTTCAAACCTAGTGGATATAAGTCTGGGCTTTTTGGTAGGACTTGGATCTGGGGAAAGCATGATTGTTGGAGTTTGATAACTGACTATTTTTTAGAAAAAAAACAAATTAATTTAAAATTTTGGCCTAGACCTAAAAGCTTAAAAGCATTTGCAAATAATCCTTATTTTGAAAAAGTATTAACAGGATCTGGATTTCAAGAAGTTAATAAGGATGATATAAAAGAACTTGATGTTTTATTAATGGAAGGGGCAGAAGAAAAACTTAATCATGTTGCTTTATACGTAGGAAATCAAACAATTTTTCATCACAACATAAAACAGTTGAGTTGTAGAGAGATATATGATTTAAGATATATACAAGCCACAAAAAAAGTTTTTAGATATGCAGCTTAGAAAGCTTACAGTTTATGGAAGGCTTAGACAATTTTTAGGTCAATCACATTTTGAAGTCGCTGTAAATAATCCGAGACAGGCTTTTGCTTTTTTAATTGCTAATTTTCCAGAAGTAGAAAACCATATGACAAATCAGTTGTATAAAGTGAAAATGGGTGATTTAGAAGTAACAGAGGATTTATTAGAAATCAAAGGTGATGGAGATATAAAAATAATTCCTATTGCTGTAGGTGCTAAAGGTCTTGTTGTTGGAGGTTTACTTGGAGGAATAGGATCGGGTGCTCTTTTAGGGGGTGTCACTGCTGGATTTTTCTCTACTGCTATTGGAGGAATTGTTGCTAGTGGACTTACTGCTATTGGTACATCAATGATTATAGATGGAGTTACAAGTATTATTTCCCCAACTCCACCAGTGCCAAATTTTAATGCTTCTGATTCATTGTCTGATAATGACCCAAATGTACAAGCTAACTTTGGTTTTAATTCAATTACTAATACGACTAGGGCTGGTGTTCCAGTGCCAATAATTTATGGCCAAGTGTTTACTGGATCTATTGTTATTAGTTCTGGTATTGATACAGTTCAAGTGGAGGGTACAGCAGCGTAATGGTAGCTCAAGCAACAGGTAGTGGATCAGCAGCCGATTTTGCAAGTCTTTTTGGCTTTACAAATCCTGATTTACCCTCAGATGCACTGGCCTCAAAGCAATTTCAAACGCTAATTGATCTCGTTGCGGAGGGCATTTTGTCTGGTTTTCCTTCTGCTACTGGTTCACAAGGTTCGACTGAATACAACACAAGTAGTCTCAAAGACGTATTTCTTAATGGGACTCAAGTATTACAACAATCGGCTGGCACAAGTCCAGACGAAACAGATTTTAATTTTAAAAATATTTCGTTTGAGCCTAGATTTGGAACATCAAATCAAACAGCTATTGCTGGAATTTCTGCTAGTGAATCAGAAACCGCAGTTAGTTCAACAGTCACCAAAGCTACACCAGTATCAAGATCAATCACAGACACAAATATAGATGCTGTAAGAGTAACAATTGCTTTTCCTCAACTGCAAAAATTTGAAGATAATGGAGACATAAACGGAGCAGAGGTAGGATTAACAATTCAAACAATAGAAAATGATGGTACAACGCAAACAGTTATAACAGACACAGTGAAAGGCAGAGCAGCAAGCACTTATTTTAGGGATTATAAAATCAATCTACCTTCTGGGACAAGTTTCCCTGTAACTATCAGGGTTAATAGAACAACTGATGACAGCACTGACTCTTTTTTAAATGACAGCTTTCAATGGTCATCTTTTACAGAAATCATTAATGAATCTAGGGCCTATGCGAACTCTGCTCATGTAGCCTTACGCTTTGATGCTGAAACCTTTCCATCTGTTCCTTCGAGGATGTACCGCATCAGGGGAACTCTTATCTCAATTCCGCACAACGGTACTGTCAGGGCTGATGGTTCGATTTCTTACTCAGGAACTTTTAACGGAACTTTTAAATCTGATAAAGAATATTCAAATGATCCAGCATGGGTTTTGTATGACTTATTAACCACCTCAAAAGGTTTTGGAGATCATATTGATTCAACGCAATTAGATGTTTATAGTTTTTATTCAGCTTCTGTTTATTGTTCAGAGCAAGTAGATGATATGACAGGAACTGGAAATACTGAGGCAAGGTTTTCAACAAACGTGGTTCTTAATACTCAGCGTGATGCATATTCCTTAATTAATGATCTTTCTTCTGTAATGAGGGTAATGCCATTTTACAGTGCGGGAGTAATAAATATATCTCAGGATCGACCCACAGATCCAAGCTATATCTACAATCTTAGCAATATAACAGCAGAGGGGTTTTCATATTCAAACGCTAGTAAATCAACAAAAGCAACTGTGGTTAACGTTGGATATTTTGACAATGAAACACAGCAGATAGATTATGAAACTGTAGAAGATACAGCATTACAAGCTAAATATGGTGTTGTTGTTCGTAACTTAAAAGGCTTTGCAACAACTTCCAGAGGTCAAGCTGCCAGACTTGGTAAGTGGTTTTTATACACACAGTCAAACGAGGCTGAGTTAATTTCTTTTAAAACATCTATAGAATCAGGAACGATAGTAAGAGTTGGAACAATAATCTCTGTTCAAGATCCCATGAGGGCAGGGGTTAGAAGAGGAGGAAGAATAAAAACTGGTGTATCAACAACACAGATAGTAGTAGATGACTCTAACAATACTGATCTAACAACTTCAGACTCAGCAACCTTATCTGTAATTTTGTCAGACGGCACTCTTGAGACAAAAACAATATCTACTATTTCTGGTACAACTATTACTGTTTCTTCTGCATTTTCTTCTGTTCCTCAAGCTAACTCAGTATGGGTTATTGAAAATACATCTTTATCACTTCAAACATTTAGAGTATTTTCTGTAAAAGAAGTTAACCAGCTTGAGTATGAAATACAAGCTGTTGTTCATAATCCATCAAAATATGCAAGTGTCGAAGATGGTTCGACATTACAGACCAGAACAATAACAACCCTTACCGACCTCAAGCCACCACCAAGCAACCTGTCAGCAACAGAGCAGATTGTTGCATTAAACAATCGTGCTGTATCAAAACTGTTTATACAATGGCAACCAGTACAAGGTGTCACAGAATATATGGTTCAATATAGATTAGATCAAGAAAACTTTATATCAGAAAGAGTAACAAGACCAGATTTTACAATTTTTGAGACAAAATTGGGAACTTATGAAATAAGAGTATTCAGTTATAACGCACTAGGAAAACCAAGTACATTACCCTCAACAACTACAGCGAATACAGTAGGCAAGACAGCAGTCCCAGCAGATGTCCAAAACTTAGTAATAGAGCCTGTAAATGAAAATTTTGTAAGGCTTAGATTTTCAAAATCCGCAGATGTTGATGTAATTCATGGCGGGAACGTAGTTGTTCGTCATAGTAATTTAACAGATGGAACTGGTACTTTTACAAACTCTGTTGACCTTATTCCAGCCCTATCTGGAAATATATCTGAAACTTTGATCCCAGCAGTTGAGGGGGAAGTAATTTTAAAATTCCGTGATGATGGAGGAAGGCTTAGTTCTGGAGAAACTTCTGTCATTGTATCTCCACCAGATACACAACCAAAATTAACAGCTTTCACAGACAGAGAGGATACTGACGCAACTCCGTTTGGAGGAACAAAAACAAATACATTTTTTAGTTCAACTCTGGGAGGTCTTACTTTAGATTCAACAACAACTATTGATGAAATTACAGCTTTAATTGATACTTTAGGCCAAATAGATTTTTTAGGTGATGTCGCAACATCTGGATCTTATGAGTTTGCTAGTCCTTTGGACTTGGGTTCAATAATGGATACAAAACTAACTAGACACTTTGTTACAGAGTCATTTTTAGCAAATTCTCTTATAGATCAAAGAACAGCTTTAATCGACACTTGGGACGATATTGACGCATTGACAGCATTTAGCACAAACGCTTCTTTATTAGTAGCAACTACAACACAAGACCCAGCCTTATCTACATCTGGAACTTATACAATCAATAATGGATCTGGTAGTGCTGGCACAATAATTACAATTACAAAATCCTCTCATGGTTACTCTGTAGGAAGTTTTGTTGTTGTTGATTTTACCTCTGGAACTGGTGTTGATGCTAATTATGAAATAATTTCAAAAACGTCTAATACTTTTACTTTGACTTCAGCAACATCTTTAAGTACAAGTGGGAACTGTAATTATGGAGCAGAGTTCAGTTCTTTTAATACTTTTGCTAATGGTACTCACAGAGGAAGAGGATTTAAATTTAAAGTAAATTTATCCTCAACAGATCCAGCACAAACAATTCTTCTTAAAGAACTTGGGTATATTGCAACTCTTAATAGAAGAGTAGAAACAGTAAATACTGTAATTGCCTCTGGAACATCAACAAAAGCTGTCTCATTCATAGATAAATTCTTTACAGGCTTTAGTGGTACAAGTGTCTCTGCTGGTGCGGCATTGCCAACAATAGGAATAGTTATAGAAAACGCACAGTCTGGTGATTTCTTTTCCTTGTCATCTATCAGTTCAACTGGATTTTCGATAGACATAAAAAATGGATCTAGTTTTGTTAATAGAAATTTCAAATATACTGCTGTAGGTTTTGGTCGAGGCTCTTAAATTATGATAACCTTAAGAAAAAGTAGTTAGAAAATGGCAACAGCAGACTATATTCTTGATAATGCCACAGGAGCGAATTTCCGTTCAGACCTTAATAATACCCTTGCTGCGATTGTAAGTAATAATTCATCTTCATCTGAACCTTCTACAAAATATGCTTATCAATGGTGGGCTGATACTAACGAAGGTGTCTTAAAAATAAGGAATAGTGCAAATGATGGGTGGGTTACTCTTTTACAATTAGATGGAACTTTAACTCTTGAAGATGGTTCAAATTCTGCACCAGCACTAGGGTTTCGTGATGATTTAAATACTGGTATTTTTTCAAGTGCGGCTGATACTTTAGACATTACTTGCGGTGGTACTACAAGGGGAAGTTTTAGCTCTTCTGGTCTTGCTGTTACAGGAAATGTTTCTGCTACAACCTTTGTCGGTGATATAGATGCAAATAATGGTGATTTTGACGGAACTCTTGAAGCTGATGCAATTACAGTTGCGGGAACAGCTTTAAATACTGTTATAGCAGGGGTAGCTTCTACAAATGTTACTGTTGCAGATGAATCTTCTGATCCAACTTGTTTTCCGTTATTTGTAACAGCAGCAACAGGGGATCTTCCACCAAAGTCAGGGTCTAATTTAGCTTTTAACTCTTCCAATGGAACATTAACCGCAACAGCATTTGCTGGTGATGGTTCTGCATTAACAGGGGTCGGGGGTACAACAATAAACAACAACGCAGATAACAGAGTTATTACTGGCTCTGGTACTGCTAATACTTTAGAAGGTGAATCAACACTTACTTTTGATGCGAGTTTATTAAATATTTCATCAACTACACAGGGTTTAGGACTTAGATTAACAAATACTGGAAATGAATATACAGAAGCAAGATTTGATGCCGCAAGAACAGGTGCGGGTAATGCTTTAGGAATAATTCAAGGAAGATGGAATAATGCAAATAACGTATGTTCAATTTATTTACAAACAGGTGATGATACATCAAATAAAGATGATGGAAAAATTTCTTTTTTAACTGCTGCATCAGGTGGAAGTGAAGCAGTAAGAATGGTCATAAAAAATGATGGTGATGTTTCTATTAATGATGGAAACATGATATTTGCTTCTGGTCATGGAATTGACTTTAGTGCTACTTCTGACGCTAGTTCAAGTGAGTCAACAACATCAATGTCGAATGAACTTTTTGACGACTATGAAGTTGGTTCTTGGCAGCCTACATGGTCAGCAGTTCATGGAACTATAACCCCTTTAAGCAGACATGGTGATTATGTAAAAATAGGTAGGACTGTTCATTGTATGTTTGCAATATCCGCTAATGGTTCAAGTCTTTCAAACGCTTCTGAACTAAAAATAACAGGTTTACCTTTTTCTGCTGAAATACCAAACGCTAATGGACCAAGAGGTGGTGGTGGTGTAGTTTTTGCTGGTGCTGGAATGAATACTGACATATCTCAGGTTATAGCTAGTGGTACAACATTACGAATTAAGTTAACAGACAGTTCTTTTTTACAAACAAATAGTAGTGGTGTAAGTTTCAGTTACAACGCTTCTCAAATAAGCGGTATGTTCTCATTCTTAACAGCATCATAGACCGAGCTACGTCTATAAACTAAGCCTAAACCTGTTTTAATCGGAGATTAATCCTAATGGCATTAAGCGAAACAATTGAATACGACAAGATAGAAGTCGTGGGAACTTATGCAGAAGTTCAGGTAAGAAAAGCACACGTTATTAAAAAAGATGATAAAGATATAGCGAGATCTTTTGAAAGATATGTACTGCAAGCTGGAACGTTAGATGATTCAGATAATTTTGTTGATAATCCTTTAGATAAAGAGATAGATGGTGTAACTACAATACCAGATAAAGTAAAAGCTATTTGCAACGCTGTTTGGACTACAGATATAAAAACTGCTTATAAAGATTTTTTAATTGCTAACAAATCATCTTAAAATTATGTCCAAAAATCAAAAACGAATTGACCAATTAAAATGTGAAATGCAAGTTGCAATTGATGAATTTAACAAAATTCAAGAAAAAATAAAAGAGCTTGTTGTTGCTCGTGATGCTTTTAAAATAAAAGCTTTTTCTTGTGATGAAAGAATCAAAGAACTGCAAGGAATTGAAGAGGTTGAAACTACAAAAACAGAAGTAGTTACTTAATCTTTTCCATTTGTCTAGTCATCATCCCACCTATAAGGTATAAAGGCCCAAGTGTGGGAATAATTAGCAAACAAGATATAATAAGGGTGTGAGAAATCGCTTTCAGTATTGCCTGTTGAATCATGTTTCAAAAAATAGCTAACATTTTAAGTATAGCCTCATTCATTCTCATAACCAGCACTTTAGGTGCAAGTTACATGGGTTACAAATACCTTAGTTCTGAAAATTTTAAGGCCAAGATTATGAATGAAATTCTTGGAAATGTACAGGGACTAATGCCAAAAATATTAGATAAAGGTTTACCAGAAATGACAGGGCCAACAATACCAGAATTTAAACAGCCAAAGATATAAATGGAAATACCTGAGATAGGTATTAGAGAAGTAAATATTCCAGAGGTTTATATTCCTGAGATATATAACCCTAATCCTGTTCTACCGATAACAACAAACTTAGAAATAGATGTAGCTGGTTGTACTTATCAGCATAGAGATATAAAAAATACTGGTAATACACAGCTTTTACTTGATGACCCTAATGGTGTATTCAGTACTTGTGATTCTTTATTCCCATATTTTTACCCTATGGATTACACGCCAGACCAATTAATAATTTCAGAAGAAATGCCGATAAGTAGCGAACAGCCAGCAATGCCAGAAAGTAAAACACCAGAAACAGAGCAACCAAAAAAAGGAGATGAAGAAATCAAGTTTATAGAATGTCCGTCCGCAAAAGATCAAAGAATTGGTTCATTTGCTAACGAAAAAAAATTAGAACGTGTTATTGGTCATAAAAGAAGCGAAGATGGGACTAGGTGTATAACTATCTATGAAAACGTCCCGTTTAAAGATCAGTACATTCCAGAAGTTTCTACTATTGTATCTACTGCTGTTATTGGCTTGGTCGCTGCCAGTAGTCCATTACTTCTTAACGCAGTCAAACCTTTAGTAAAACAGGTCGTAAAAAAGCTCACAAAGAAGAAAGATAAAGTAGAATAATCATGGTTACTATTTGAAGTGGAAACCATTAGTAGATAAGTTTTATACCCGTAGGCTTATCTACTTCAATCTATGAGTATGAGGTAATACTTGATTTGGTTTTACAATTAGCTTTACATCTTCACAAGTAACAGCGTGTTTACCTACAAGGACTGCTCCACTCTGAGCCATTTTTGAGCATACTTCTAATCTATAAAGTGCCATTTCTAATTTAGTTTTTTTAATTAATAACTCTTGAGCTTCAATATTTACCCTTGCAGCTTTTTGGCATAACTCACCACCTTTTCCCAAAGGAATATTAAATTGCATAGAAATTCCATAATTTAAGTTGTAATTATCTTTTTCAAATCTAGGTGTTTTTGTGGTGTACTTAACTGCCCCTGTGTCCTCGTCATATATATCTTGATAGGTAAACTGCTCAGTAGGTCGGTTAAACGACCACGCATCTGTTAAATATGGAG
>Ga0181411_1000897_pt1 | contig 10959 bp, 15 predicted proteins | sample 34SPOviralmetaG_FD_130114 | JGI IMG/M metagenome (GOLD analysis project Ga0181411, IMG submission 130114) | Marine viral communities from the oligotrophic San Pedro Time Series (SPOT) site, San Pedro Channel, CA, USA - 34 SPOT_SRF_2012-07-09 | ecosystem: Environmental > Aquatic > Marine > Strait...
GAAGGTGAATATCAATTATCGTTTTCATTTATTAGTGAACCATTAAAAACACTTGAAGCGGTTGGTGAGTCAGCCAACCAAGCATCACAAATTGAAATGGTTATTCCTTTTAGTTCTGATAATTACAAAGTTCAGACAAACGGAGATGCAAACAGCTCAAATGTAATCGGTCTATTGGAAGTTGATTCGGTTGATGGTATATGGACGAGTGGGACTGATTTTAGCATGAGGCACTGGAAATCTAAAAATGATAATCCATCGCTTCATTTATACGGCAGACCCACCGGTATGAATTTTCAAGTTCGTCTTGTAAAAACAAATGGCGACCTTGCGACCAATCACCCAACAAAATATGATATGATCGTAAAATTAAAACACGTATGTTAATATATAGATGATTAAAGATACAATTGAAGAAGTGAGAGCAGATTTAAAAAGTAAAAGGGATGCTTTGTTAATCGGACACCAAAAACTAAAGACCGACAGCGACGACTGGAATAAAGCCGTTATAATCGTTTCTTTGTTTACGGGTCTATTGGAAAGCATAAAACTTAAACTAAATTTAGAAGGGGCAGGATGGAGTTTAGCACCAATTATATTATCAAGTATTACGGCAACCATGGCGAGTTTAATAAAGTTCCGAAATTTTAATCAACGCATGGAAACATATTTGCAAGGAGCATCGATACTAACGAATACATTATTAAAGGCAAGAAATCATAAAGATTTAGATGAGGAATTAAGGCAAGAATGGAATTCATCTTTAGAGAAAATAGAAACCGGTTTATATCCAAGCGAGAGAAAGGTATTTTTAAAACAAGCACACAGAAATTTGATTGAGATTATGAGTCAAGAACAGAAGTATTATGATAAGATTAATAAAGTGAATAATAATATGATTATTACTTGTGATAGTGATGATTCATCTTTATCAAGTGGAGAGAAAGAGAATAATACTATGGATAAATCAACGCATAGAAAAGCACCATTATTAACTTCTGATAATGTTTTGCATAGTGTGAAAGAAGAAGAAGAATTGATGCAAGGAGGTAGATTTAACGATGAACCAAAATTAAAAGAAGATTTTGAAAATTTATAATTTTAAATTACGAAAAGTATTTTAATATTATAATTAATAATTTATATATATGGCTTCATTACCTTTGAGAGGTGGAGAAATGAAATTTGAAAATGATGATGCTTATAATACACCGAAAGAAGTATGGGAAAGTATTTCACATTTAATTCCGAAAGATAAAACAATATGGGAATGTTTCTATGGCGATGGAAAATCAGGACAACATTTTAAAGAATTAGGTTTTGAATGCATACACGATAAAATAGATTTTTTTAATGATCCAAATTTTGAATATGATATTTTAATAAGTAATCCGCCATATTCGATTAAAGCAAAAGTTTTTAAAAGATTATCCGAAATAGATAAACCTTTTATTATGCTTGTGCCTGTTTCAACCATGACGAAACAATATCTTAAAACTTATTTTAAAGATAATATACAAATTATAATCCCAAAACGGCGAATACAATTTATTAAAAATGGAGAGCAAACCTCAAGATGCTGGTTTGATACTATATTTATAACTTATAAAATGAACCTTGATAAAGATATAATATTTCTTTAATCTTTCTTTTCATTCTTTATAATTTCTGTTGGTTCTTTTATATTTGAAATATCATACTCCGAGAGAAGGACTGCAATTGTTGTTCCTCTATTATTAGATATTTTACGCAACATATCATAAGACCCTTCATCGTCAGCGTGTTTAAGAACAGCCTTTATAATCTTACCTTCATTCAATCCTAACACAATATATTTTTTAAGATAAGAAGCAATAGAACTATCGGTTATTTTCTCTCCGTTCTTCTGTGTAAATAGTTTCATTTCATCTTTATCACCGAGCAACTTGCGAACCATATCAGCAAACTTCTTAACCGCAATTGTATTTTTTTTAACACCATATTTTTTAAAGGTTTTGTATTTATTGCGTATAAATAGAACTTTATTACCATCAAGAACCAAATGATTTCTCTCGGGGTTATAACTTTCCTTCTTCTCTTTGTGAAGATTTATTAAAGCAACGTCTTGATTACGTGTGTTAATTTTAAACATGATAAAAGAAGTTATATATTTGCGTGGGTCTGTTTCCTTTCTGATTGCATCATTAATCTCTTTATAAGTTGGTAATGTATCATTTAAACCACCATTTTTTTCAACCTGTAATTCTCTCTTATCCTTTTTAATCTTATCATCAACCGGATCATATAATTCTTTATTCTCTCCATATGGGAATATTTTTTTAGCTATAACTATAACAGAATGACGAGTTGATGGATTAGGTACTTCATTAATCTTATCAAGTATAAATTCTAATTCTAATTTTTTAATCGGTTTTCTTTTATCGGTTAATTCTAAAATCTTTCTTAACCTTGCATAAGAACCTTTATAAGATTTTGCTGTTGATTCACCTAAACCTTCGATTATCATTTTCAATTCCTTTTCCATGATTATAATATAATAATATAAAAGTTTTTTAATTATATTATTTTAATTAATTATAATTTATATAAATATTATAGATATTTTTTCCTAATCGGTTTACTGGTTAATTCTAAAACCTTTCTTAATCTTACATAAGAACCCTTATAACTTTTTTCACCTAAACCTTCGATTATTATTTTCATTTTCAATTCCAATTCCTTTTCCAATTCCTTTTCCAATTCCTTCTCCATGATTATAATATAATAATATAAAAGTTTTTTAATTATATTATTTTAATTAATTAATATATATAAATGTCTTTAATGTTGTTATTTTAATTTATCTTGGAATTAATTAATATAATATCATAGAAAACACATAAAATATATATAAATGTCTTTAAACCGATTACATTATACTAATATAATAATTATTATATTTAAATAACATCATAAAAGCACTTAAAAAGATTAATTTATCATATAGTTAATTATTTTTATATTATTTTACTATGATGTTATTTTAATTAATTTCAAGATAAATTATTTTAAAGCATTTAAATAAATATATTGAATTATATAAAATGCGAACAAACGCAATCGATAGTTTAGCATGGCGTTCTCTCTGTGAATATCAAAATCTTATGAATATATTAATAAAACTAAACGATAATGACTTTCAAGAACATTCAGAAGAGGTTATGATATATACAACTAAATTATATGAACTTGATGAAGCAAAGACAATTAGAACTTATCATATGGAAATGATGAAGAAGTTAATAGAGAGAATAAATTTATGTATTGATGAAATAAAATCCTTTAAAATAAATGTTGTTAAACTGGGTGATTAATCATTATTTTATTATTATGTAATAATATAATGGAAGATTTCAAAACACAGATTAAAAACGAGTGGGGAAATTATATCGGCAGTTCTGCATTTAAAAGTCAGTACACAATCAGCACTTATAAAATCAATCATAAGAGAATAACTGGTTATTTAAATAATACGATACATGGTTCATCTCAAGAAGATGTTATTAATGCAATTAGTAATATTGCGAATAATGATACAACGAAAGGTCTTCTTTTGAATTGCGGTATTGTATTTTATGATATGTATGATATGGATAATGAACTATTGATAAAAGAAAAGAAAAGAGTAGATGATATTAAGAAGGTGAGAGATAATAACATTATAGAAAATACACAAGACTTACCATCTTTAAATGATTTAGAACAACGCCTCAATTACTTATTCTATAATGAACGATGGCGTGATGTTCTTATTTTATATCTATTACTTCATTTCAATTGTAGAAATGCGGATCTAAATGTTGAGATTGTTCGCTCTATTCACGCAACGAAGAGAGATAAGAAAAGGAACTATATTGTGATTAGAAAAGAGGACTTTGTATTTATTCGTAATAATTATAAAACAATTCGTCAATTTGGTTCGAAGCGTCATCATTTTAAGAGCTTGTTATTCTCTCGGGCATTAAAATATTATATAGCTCAACAACCTCCAAACCTGCCCGTATACTTGATACTTAATGAAAATGGTGAATGTGTTTCAGATTTAGAAATAAACGATTTTATCAAAATAGCAACTAACGGATTAACAGAAACAGATATTAATAAAATTCAAATATCCGTGATTGAAGATAGTGGAGATTATAAAGGGTTGCAAGACATGGCGGACAAAAGAGGCGTTGAAATCAACTCACTCATTTTTTCGCATAATTTACATTTTCAATCGTCTGATATAATTTCATAACAGATAGTATAATATGGTTAAATCTAAATATACTTTGGAATTGGAAAAGAAGTATGGAGAGAAACTCAAGGATAAAAAGAAAGAAACTTTATCGAAGTTTTTTGATATTGAAATGAAATATTTAGATGAAGTTTATGATCGTGGATTAGCAGCCGCACGGAATACAGGAACTCGTGCCTCTGTGAAATCTGACGATCAGTGGGCTCGTGCAAGAATGAATAAGTTTATATTGAATGTGGTTGATGCTCGGGATGGTAAAAAAATAAATAAAGGAGCTGGTGAAGATGGTGATGTTGTTGAAAAGGCAATCGGTAAAAAAATTATTGTATTAAAAAAATCAAAATCAGGTGATGCAAAATATACGGCAAAATTTGGAAATAAAACATTAAAGTTTGGAAATAAGAAATACAGAGATTTTGTTTTGCTACATGATAAGAAATCTAAATATTATGAACCGGATAAAACCGAAAGAGAGAAAGTAAAATCAAATTACAGACAAAGACATAGCGGTGATAAATTGAATAAAGTTTCACGAGGTTCTTTAAGTTATTTTTTATTATGGAATAAACCAACACTTAAAGAAAGCATCAAGGATTATGAAGAAAAATTTGATGTTATAATAAAAATATAGTCAATATATATAATGGCTGAAGAATATCCCTTTGACTATAACCCCGAGAAATACCTGCCGAAGAATAGTTATAGACCCTGTCACCTTCGTGCAACTCAACGATATAGAGAAAAGAACAGAGAGAAATACAACGCATACATGAAGAACTATCATCTTAAAAAAATGCGAACTGATATGGACTACAGAAACAGAAGAGCAAAATCAAATGAAAAAGCATTAAAGAAACGAAAAAAAAGAATTGAAGAGGCGAAACAAGCAAAGTTAGAACATGACGAAAAGATTATGAATATTGTAAAGGAAGAAACCGGAATTGATGAAGAACTCGATAATGTGATTAAGTACGACCAACTATAGCATTTTATTATATCATATTATATTATAAAATGAGTTTTACAAATGATAAAGAAAGCGATAATTACGCAACAGATAAAAAAGGATGGGAAATCATAAAACCATATATTCCGATTGATAAATTGATATGGTCGCCTTTTTATTGTGACGGAAAACAAAAAGAATATTTTGAAGAGATGGGATATAATATCATTCACGAAGATAGAGATTTCTTTTCATATACACCTGAATATGATATTCTGGTTGATAATCCGCCTTTTAGTAAAATGAAAGATATTTGCATTAGATTAAAAGAAATAGACAAACCATTTATATTAATAGCATTTTCAAAAGTAATTCTTATGAAATGGTTTCAAAAACTTTTTAAGGATCATTTACAGGTTATAGTGCCTTTTAAACGCCCGACTTTTACACATTTAACAAATCCGAAAAAAGGTTATACGCCACCTTTTGGAGTTCAGTACTATTGTTATAAAATGAATCTTGAAAAGGATTTAATTTTTATTGATTAAAACACATGTGAAAATACCATTTTATTATATCATATTATATTATAAAATGGAATTGATAGAGGGTGATATTCATAAAGTCATAAAAACCTTACCATCTAACAAGTATGATTTATTATATACAGACCCACCTTTCAATTCTCTAACTGGGGCGAAGTGGGATAAGGTTTTGAATTGGGATGATTTATGGGATGATATTTGGCGTATTCTTAAACCTAATGGTGTGGTTGTGTTACATTCTACGCAACGTTTTACTATTCAATTGGCTTCAAGTCAGATAAAACATTTTAAATATAAATATACATGGAAAAAGAATATTGCAACTAATTTTTTATGTTCCAAATATCAACCCCTGCGAATATGTGAAGACATTTGCGTGTTCTATAAGAAATCCGGTATATATAACCCACAAATGGTCGGTAATGAGTTTCATCAGAAAAGAAATGTGAAATATGGTGGAGAAAATGAATATTGGGGTGAATGCAAAACAAAAGAAAATATAATAACTGATGAAGGCGGACACGTGGGAAGGTTTCCAAATGATTTATTAGAATTTGATATTGATAAGGCAAAGGGTCACGAAAAGAATGCTGGGACAAGGTCTAATGATTTAATTGATTTTATTCTCAAGACCTATTCAAATGAAAATAGTGAGGTTCTTGATATAACTTGTTATGATGCTCGGTGTGGTTTAAGATGTATGATATTAAATAGACATTATACCGGAGTTGATTTGCAAATTAAAATGGATTAGTAGAGAGAAATACCATTTTATTATATCATATTATATTATAAAATGGAATTGATATATTGTAAATATTGTAATTCTAATTTGGTTAATTTGATAGGTATAAAGGTGATACACGATCCACAATCAGAAAGAAATATAAATATTAAAAATCAGTATAGCACTATGAAAGATATGCATTCTATTCATCACGATTTTTGTTGCTATAATTGTGGAAAGGTGAGCGAAATGATATTAAAAAATAAAAGGGGTTGTTGCTTTATCGAACACAGCAAAAAGAAAGATGGTATTATCTCTCCACGTAATGAAGTATTAATCAGTAGAAATATATTTTAATTATCTTTACAATATCTAATATGGTTAAAGTCCTTGAACTATTTAGTGGTACGCATTCCGTTGGGAAGGTTTGCAAAGAAAAAGGCTGGGATGTTGTATCGGTTGATATTGATGGGAAAGCAGATATAAATATATCTATTCTTGATTGGGATTACAAAAAGGATTATAAAAAACGTGATTTCGATATAATATGGGCGAGTCCTCCATGCTCGACATTTAGTAATTGTCGGCGGTCTTGGATTGGTCGCAAGATAAAGGCATTCGGTGATAATGTTGTTACAGCGGAGATGCTCGATAAAGACATGGAAGAAAACGGCGTTCCTCTTGTGAATAAGACACGTGAAATAATTGAATATTTTGAGCCGAATTATTGGTTTATTGAAAATCCACAAACAGGGCAAATGAAAAACTATTTATCGGATTTACCATATTATGATGTTGATTACTGCAAATATAGTGATTGGGGATACAGAAAGCGAACACGGATATGGACGAATAATGATAGGTTTGTTCCCAAAATATGTCGTAAGGATTGCGAGAATATGTTTGATCCTAACAAACATAAAACTGAAATGAGTAATGCAAAGACGATAAAAAGAGATAAAAATAATCTTGGTAATTCATTCGGGAATAATTTGACGGGTGGCTCAACCGGTCGATTATCCACACGTTACAGAATACCTCCTCTCCTCATCAAAGACCTGCTTGAAGGTTGTGGAGAGAAATGAATTTCATAATTAACTAATATAAATATATTATTGAAAATGAAGTGGTTTTAAACACATAAATAAATTAGTCAATACCTAACCACGTGTTTTATAGATTACAACCATATATAATATATATATTGGAATGCTTTTGGCGATAATTTAAAAACTTGATTAAGTTTTTCAATTTTTGGTGATCCAAAATATGAAACATAATGAAACAAATTATGTTTTGGCGATAAAATATGAAATATCATGGGTTTTTGCAAGTTTTTTTGTTTTATGGATTTTTCAATCAAAAAAGATGATAAAACACACATAAAACACTATTTTGAAAAGGGAAACTATAGGGATTCACTTTTTTTGTCTTTTTTTTCATTTTTATTTTTGGGTTTTGAAAATAGTGTTTTATGTGTGAATTATGACCTTTTTTTGATGAAATTTTGAAAAAACACACAATATTTATATATCTATATACGGAAAACATTTAATATTTCTTATAGTACAACATGGATAAGCATTTGCTACATAATGTAGTATGTTTTATAGAATTTCATTATATATATCCCTTGGTCTATGTAGTAGGCGGAACTAAATGATAAAAAATGCTAACAAAAATTCTAAAGTTAGCATTTTTCTAAAGACTGGGTTGGTGTGGCGAACTACTTATAGATACAAAAACTCTTATTGTTATGATAAGCATATATTTCCGTTGCCGAAAATGCTACATAAAAAAGTTCCAAATGCTACATAAAAAAGTTCCAAATGAGAATATCCATATTTTTGATGCAACATTTCATTTATATACGGATATATGAAAAATAGAAAACATTTAGGAAAAACGATGTTTTATGGATTTATATAAAAGATGATAAAAACATTTATATAAAACAACTTAAAATTATAATATTTGCCTATATTATATGAGTATAAGTATTCAAACAACCGCCGAAAACGTCGTGATTAGCAATTCTGACCCTATCGCCCAGCCCGACCAAGGAAACGAGGAGATAGAAATCAGACCGATTAACATGAACGACCGAGATGAAGTATTGAATGAAGTTGATCGTTTGAGAAAGGTATTGGGGAAATACTCCCCCTTACATAACATCCCAAGACCAACCCATATAAAACGAGATGATTATGGGTTTGAAAGAGAAGGAGCAAAGGCTTACAATAATGCAAAACAAAAATATTATGAAAACTTCAAAGTTCAGAACTCTAATGTAGTGAAGAACCTTAATATTTTGTATGATAGAAACACCCAAATATGTAGAGAACAAAAAAAGAAGGAAGATGATATTAAAATTAAAGAAGGTACGTTTTACAACTATGATGAAAATGAATACATCAAGAGCATAGAAAGAAACAAAGTAAAAAGACGACAGCAAGTATCAAGCAAAGCAAGTCGAGTTTATTATGAAAAGAACAAGGAAGAAATAAAGATTAAACGGAAAATAAAAGAACAACAAGCAGCGTTAAAAGAAATTCAACAAAAGAAGAACGCTGAATGCGAAAAGGTGTTGGTTAAAAAAAATAAAATTATAAAACCGATATGTTTATGTGGGAAATCATGTGATCTAATAAAATTCACAAACCTACAAAAACACGGCAATATTGAAAAGCACAAATTATTTAAATCATTTATATCTTTAATACATTACAAAAGGCGTAATAGCAAACTAAAACCTATCATAGATAAACTGAATTCTGATTATATCAAATATAAAAAGGTCATTAGAGTTACAGAAAATGGAAAGAGTAGCACCATAACAAACAAAACGGATAAAGAGATCATTAAATTATATAATGATATAGTGCAACCAATTGATGAGAATAAAACTCATTCTCTCCGTGAACCTTATATCAAGGCTGTAGAATATACCGAAAAATATAAATCAAATGTGTTATTCTTGAGCTATAAAGAACATCCTTTATTAAAAAAATAAACATTCAATAATCTTCATTATCACTATTTCCATTATCTTCATCATCAGTGCAACCATTCACGCAATCATCGCATAATATTTCAGATAGTTTCAATTCAAACTCCATTCCATCAAACCAATAATCAGAATGAAAATCCGGATGGTTCATATTATACATGTGTTCCATACATCCACATCTCGAACATGGAACACGACGGCATTCGCAACCATCATCCGTTTCAAAACAATCACAACCACCACACCTCTCTTCCTCCCTCTGTTTGTCGGTTTTAATCTTCTTATTTCTCTCCATAATAATATATTGGAGAGATTATATTTTTATATTTTTTGTATATATTCATATAAATATAAAAATGTTTAGCAATATATATAATGAGTAGTAGTGAAGACGATGTTATTATTGAAACGGACAGCGAAAGCGAAATTGAAGAACCTCCGACACCTCCGCCCAGTCCCGATTTACCAGTACCAAAACTAAAAAGAGAAACAAAGAAAAACGTGATAATTGAAACCCCTAAATCAGAACAGGAGGTTAAACAACCTGCAAAGCGACCACGTGGAAGACCACCGAAGCCGATTGATCTAACCCCGAAGAAACGCAAGCCATTATCCCAAAAGCAATTGGATAATTTAGCAGCAGGGCGAAAGAAACGTGATGAAGGAAGATTAGAGAGAATGACGCAAAAGCAAAAATTAGCGGAAGAAAAAAAAAAGAAACGTGAAGCGAAGGTTGTTGAAAAAGCAACGAAAATTAAGAAAAAGGAGATTTTAGAAGAAGCAGCTATACTTTTGAGTAGTGAGGACGACATGGACGAAACAGAGGTTAAAATGGTGAAACGTGTTGTTGCAAAGAGGAAGCAAAAACAGAAGAAAAAAACAGAGGCAAGGCAACCAAGCAAAGCAAGGCAACCAAGACAAACACAACAACCGGTTCAACAAGAAGCACCTATGGAAGAACCACAACCACAACCACAATATACTTTTTGGTGAGATCAAGTTTTAATTATATCATTATTTATTATAATTGTTAATATATAATGAGCCGAACTATGAGTGGAATATCAACATCAGGGACAGGTGATGCTATATTAGATGCTGATAATGACTTCACGCCACCTGCTAAAAATATATTCCGAGATAATACTATTTTCCGAGAAGCAGGTGAAACGTCATCGGTGGGGATTCAAATGAATACGACCTCAACAGCAAACGAGATGGCTTTTAGTAGTAATTCAGATGGTGATCCAAACTATTTAACCATGAGCGGGACGGCACAAGGCGTTATAACATTATTCGGTGCGAATAGTCAAATCAATCTTGAAGGAACAGGAAGTAAAATAATATTCCCTGATAATACAGAACAGACCACAGCAGGTTCAGCACTACCAAATGTCGTTTATAACAATTACTCAACAAGAGGGACAGGATACTCGGTTGGTGGAGGAAATC
>Ga0181411_1000906_pt1 | contig 10899 bp, 4 predicted proteins | sample 34SPOviralmetaG_FD_130114 | JGI IMG/M metagenome (GOLD analysis project Ga0181411, IMG submission 130114) | Marine viral communities from the oligotrophic San Pedro Time Series (SPOT) site, San Pedro Channel, CA, USA - 34 SPOT_SRF_2012-07-09 | ecosystem: Environmental > Aquatic > Marine > Strait...
CCATCTTGAAAATCTACTTTCTTTGCAGATATATTTGTATCTCTTTGAAACTTTATAGCAGCACCATTGGCAGGGATGTTACCAGAAGTAAAGGTAATCGTTGAACCGCTAATTGTATAATGAGTATCTAATGTTTTTAAGACACCTGCTACTGTTACATCTATTTCTGTATTGGCTAAGAACGTAAAAGATATTGCGAAGTTAGTGGTACTACCATTACCAGTATGTGTCGTTGCTGTAGCTGTGGTGTTAGTAGCCATGATTAAAATCTATTAGGGTTTAATTGATTTACTAAAGAATCTACTTCATTATTATAGCTCTCTTGCAAATCTGTCTTTGCTTTTATTCGATTTTTTAATTCTTCAATAGAAAATTCATTTTTTAAATATTCTTCTGTTCCTCTTAATATAAACTCTCTATTTAATTTATTCAATGAATAATATATATTTTTTGCTGCTATTTGACCTTTGCCACTTCTTAAACCATATTTTTCTATAAATTCTTTATTTATATCATATCTAAAATCTTGAGAAGCAAATCCACGTTTAGGTGGTGCTTTTAATTTACCTTTAAGATATGCGTTCAAAGCTGTTTGTAAAGTGTATGACGTTCCACCATATTCTATAGGAACATTATTTATATATCTTTTTAATAAACCATATTGTGTTTTATCAAGTTTGATTGGAACAAACAAATCACTTTTAAAACGAGGATCATTTACAAAATTTTTAAGTTTACTTCCTCTAATAACATCAGAGGGAGGAGGTAATAATTTTCCTATAAGATATTGTGCTTGATATATTGGATTGTTTTTACTCATACTATATTTAGCATTAGAAAACAAATCGTATCGAGCTTGACGTTGTGGGTGTGTAATTACATCATCAGTTATATGTTCTGTTTGTATAGGTAAATTACCTCCTAAATTTCTAGGTACAACATCTCTTGCTTGATCTATAATTGAACTTAATATTTGTATTGCTGCATTTGCTTCGTTGTAGTCTAAATCTGTAAAATCAAGATCATCTTGTTTATTTAAAAATCTTAAATTTTTAATATTACGAACTAAACCAGTTGTATCACCAGAATATATACTTGTATCTAATTTTGCAAAATATTTTATTATAGTAGATTTTGGAATCTTTCCTACTTCTGGTTGACCTAAAATCTCTGGTATATTTCCAAAAAGTTTTATAAATCCTTCATCTCCTTCTTTTAATAATCTTTGTGCTTCACGTTCATCTATTTGAAAAATATGCGATATTAAATTAGAAGGTAATCTGTTTAAATCATCTAACAAACTACTATAAGGAATAACAGATGAGGTTACTAATCTTCCTGTATAGTTGATAAATTTTCTTGCTCCATAATTTAAATTTTCATCAGGATCAACATTTTTTCCTATTTCTGGTGCTGCTGCAAATAAATCAATAGTATCACTAAACTGTTGTAAATAAGTTTTTTGAGTTAAATTTCTACCTACAACAATATTCCAAAAATAAATAAACTGTTCAAACAAATTTTCGTCTTCTATGTATTCACTCATTTGATGAAAATCTACCCACAGCTTTACAAGAGATAAGGCTGGTTCAGCTAATCCTTCATAAGTTTTATATAAATATTTAGGCAAACCATCATCACCAAACATTATTTCTCCCTCTTCGTCATACATTAAATATCCTCTTGCGTATGGCAACCAACCATTTTTATTTAAAGAAATCCATTTAGCAGCACCTTCTTCTGTGTAATAATTAGGACCACCACCAGTAACGATTGTTCTTGGGATTCTGTCCATATCTTCATATTCACTAGAACTTATAAACTCATTTACTGGTTTAAGAATATTATTGTAAGCTGCAATACTTAAAACTGTACCAATAGCATTACTTAATAAAATTCCACCTCTTGTATTTTGTCTTATTAAAGGATCAGGACTTCTAAGATCTGCTAAAATTTCTGGCAAAATATAAGACAGGTATGGATTATAATTTGTTTCACCACCAAATCTCAAAGGAATATTTGCAAAAGGTATATACCTCATAACATCTTTTATCATATTTGTAGGAGTTTTTGTAAATTTAAACATTGTCCTTATTGGTGGATATTTAATAGCTAAATCATTTACAGCTTGTGCTGATAAACCTAATAAATCTGTAACTGTATCTTTTGCACTTCCTCTAATATCTTGTGTAAATGTTATTTGTTTTCCAAAATTTTTTGATCTTTCCAAAATTTTAGCGGTAAAAGGATCATCAATAAATTCTCTTGGACCTACACCTTTTCTAAAAAATGTGTCTCCTTCTAAAGGTTTTAATCTACCTAATGGTCCTTCTTGACCTTTAACAAGATATTGAATTATTCCATCAACGTGTCCTTTAATATAATCATTTAAGTCTTGATCTTTTAAACCTCTTCTCATACCTTCTATAGTCGCTTCAAAAGCAGAAGCACCAATTATGTTAGGAGTTTGTATTAATGCGTCATTAGCTGTCATTAGTCTGCTTGGAAGTCTAATTCCTTTACCAGCAGCATTAGTAGCATTAAAAGGAATATATGGTTGTTCGTCTGAAATTAAATTAAATTTCTTTCTACCTCTATCAACTAATTTACCAAAGTTACCTTGTTCATCAGAAGAAATAACAAATCTTCTGCCAGTATCTACTTTAGAATTACCAACGTTTATAAAATTATCTTCCATATCAAATGATCTTTTCCATGTTCTTAAACCAAAATCCATATTGTAAAACAAAGCAAAGAAATGTCTTTTAGCTGCTTCTAATCCTTCTGGTCTAATCATCATAGATCCACCTTCTGCATCTAAAGCACCAACAAAATTTTCTAGAGTTTCTATAAAAGTTTTATATAATCCAGATTCAAAATTTATTCTTTGTGTTGGAGGTCCAGACAATACTCCATTGATACCAATTTCATTTATTACTCTGCTTGTATAACTAGCGTTTTCTAAAAATTTACCTACTCCACCAGTTCCTTGTAATTTAACCATATTCATAGGATCACCAGCAGCTTCAACACTTTCAGTTGCAGTTTTTATTAACCCAGAATAATCGCCAGTTTCATCTCCTTTTTCTAAAGCTGCAAGTAATCTATTTTCTAAATCTTCACCTGCATCTAGAAGTCTTTGTAAATTAGGAGAAATATCAGAAGTAATTTTTGATGCTTGTTTTTTTTGTGCTGGTGTCATCTTCATTACTTCTGCTGGTGTCTTACCTTCTATACCTCCTATAGGTTCTATTTGTAATGCTTTAAGACCTCTTGATACTCTAAGTTGAGCAAGTGTACCACGAGAAAGCCAATTATCTACTTCTCTTTGAGCTTTTGAATATTGTTTTACTGCATCTCTTCTTAAATTTTTATCTGCATCTGTCATTGATCCAGCAGTTTTTTTAATAGCATCAATTATACTTTGACCTGTTTTCCCTACACGTTCAGTTGCTATTCTCAATGATTGTCTATTAATAGTAACTTCTTCATCAGTTGGTAATTTACCTTCTATAAAAGCTTTTTGTTGTGTATATAAATCAAAAAATTCCATATTTTCTTCATCAATACTAATCTTTCCTTCCTCATCAACCATCTTTGATAATGCACCTTCTTGTGTTTCTGCAAAAGTTTTTCTTTCAGCACCAGCAAAACCACCTGCATCTTTTTTAAATTTAATTTTATCTTCTACAAGTTTTTTTGATTCTGGTTTTAAATCTCCCAACATAGACATTTTTTGTGGATTTAATTGTCTATTTCCTAAATCAACAGCATTTTTTTTGCTTGGTATTTTATTTAACTTTGTTTGTACTTTATTTGAAAAATCACTTAAAATTGGTATCTCTACATTTAAACCTTTTAATTTTGGATTATTATCACCAGCACTAGCACTACCAGTTAATTCTTTTACTATTTGTTTAATTTTTGTATGTACTTTATCACCATGAACTCGTACTTGGTTTTCTGAAAATCCTTGATTTATAAATACTTGTAAATATTCACTATCATTTCGTGCTTTATTAACTCTTTTACTTCTTAAGGACCAAGCCAATTTATCAAAATCAGATTCAAAAATTAAACTTCCTGACCCATATCTAGGTTTTGTCTTTGCGTATTTTGGTGGTGCAGTAAAAGTTAAAACTTGTTCGGTGCTAGTTTCTGTAACAACATTGTCTGTTGATTTTTGTTTATTTATTTCATCATCTAATTTATCAGTATCTAATCCTTCTTGTTTTAATTTTTGTTTTTGTTTCTTTGATACTGTATCTATATTTTTTACTGCTTTTGCAATATCTTTTTTATCTTTTTTAGTTAATATTGCATCTGCTTCAATACTTGTTTTACCTTTTACTTTTTTAAAAATACCTTCTAATCCTTGTAAAGAGCCTTTAAAACCTGCACCAAAAGTACCACCAAATCCAAGACTTAATAAGTATTCATCACGAGTAACATCATCACCTAATAAATCTCTTAAAAAAGTTTCACTTACACTAAAACCTGCACCATATACTGCACCTTGTTTTATACCTTTTAATCCTTTTCCTGATGCACCGAAAGGTACAATTTGAAGAAGACCAGCAGCTATAGCTTCTGCTTGACTAATTTCTTTTACACCTCTAACTTTTTGTGCTTGAATATTAGCGTAGTAACCAACAGTAAATTGACCAGCACCATAAGCTGCAATACCATAAGGACCAGCTTTTAATAAAGGAGAAAGTAACAGGTCAGCAGACGTACCAACACCTATTTCTATACCTAAACCTTTTGCTAGTCCTGTTAAATCTTGTTGTGGTTTTTCTTCTGTAAGATCATTAAAAATATTTGTACCAATATCAAATTCTTTGCTACTAAAATCATAAGACTCATCACCATCAAATAAAAAAGTATTAGCACTATCATCAAAATCAAATTTTCCAAAGTCTAAAAATTGTTGATTATCATTTATATCTTTATTTTTATAAGAGTTTGTTATAGGTTGTTGATTAGCTTCGACAGGATCTATAGGTTCATTAGTATTAATAATTTCTTCAGTTTGCAATGGGTCTATAGTTTGATTATTATCAACATTTTCTTGATTTTGTAATGATTTAACTAAATTTGAATCTTTCATTTTTTAAAATAAAGCTGGATCTTTTTTGGCATCTCTAATAATTTGAAGAACCTTTTCTTTGTAGCCTTTGCCTGTAGCATACATATCAGTTGGGTTACTTAGTATTAAGTCAAGGGCTTCTTCTGGGGTCGCTACACTAACTATACCTTTTCTATCTTTAAAAGGATCATTCCATTCTGTTTTGTATTGAATAAATTGATCTCTTATGTCAACGTAATCTGTAAAGTTATCTTTAACTGGTTCGTTACCTTTACCAAAATCCTCTTCTGTGTCTAGTAAAGATGATTGACCTCTTTTTATTTGAAACTCGTTAGCTTTTAATCCTAAATAATTATTTCTTCCTGATGGAGATTCACCATTTCCTGTTTCTTCCATAGCTTGTGCTGCTGTTAATTCTGGAAATTTATGACCAGCTTCTTTAGCTAATTTGTAAAAAATAGGAAAATTGTGTTCTTGTCTTTTAACACCATTAGGCTCATCAATTCCATTTTTAATATTTAAATCTTTTGCTGTAATAATTTTTTCTTTTTTTTCTGGTGTATTCATTGCTAATAAACTTCCATCAGTAACACCAAGAGAAGGTGTTGTATTTATATCACTAACGATTCTTTGATTATTGTTTATTGAACTTTGTAATTGTTTATTTCGATCTAATGTCTTTTTAAAAGTTTCTTCTGCTTGACCTTCTCTTTGCAACGTAGATTTATCAATAATATTATTGAAAGAATCATAAAATTCATAAATACCAGTATCATTTTTTTGATTCTTTAAAACTCCTTTTATTTCTCCATCTTTACCTAATATAAATTTTGTATTTTTAATTTTATTAATTTCATTTTTATACCAATTTTTTACAGAAATTTGATTACCTTCTATATCAACAACTTTATTTATATCTTGATGTTGACCAGCTAATTTATAAAATTCTTCATTTAAATCAAATAGCATACTTGTATTATTGCCTTCAACATCATAGCCATCACTAAAACTAAGTCTTTTACCTCCTGATAATATTTCTTCTGCACGTTTTATTAAACGAGTCATTTCTGGATTTTTAGTTGTAATTGATTTTGCACCACTTTCTTTAATATAAGATTGCAATTTTGTATAGTTGTCTAAATCTTCTTTAGACGCTATTGGTAAAACAGCAGACATAAAAGTTTCTAATTCGTCTGAAGCTCTATTTATATTTCCAGAATATTCTCCTTTATCTATAGCTAATCTCATGTTTGTAAAAAACAAATCTACATTAGTATTTAAGTTTTCGTATTTTGTTAAAAAATATTTTGTACTATTTGGATTAGCATTACGAATTTTTGTAAGTTTATTTATTTCACTTTTAAAAACAGGTAAATTTTTTGGAACACCATTTTCATCAGTTTCAGTTAAATCTATATTAAAATTAATATTTTCAAAATCTTTAGTTATTTGTTTTTCTGCTCTTAACTTAGTTACTGCGTCTTCTTTTTTTAATGATTCTTGAATCTTATCATCTACATCAGTAAGTAATTCCATTATTTGATTTTTACCATCTTTAATATAAAAGTCTGAAAATTTACTTTGTATTTTTGTACCATCTTTAAGTATTGTAGAAGGTCCAACTTTTAAATTTCCGATCCAATCAATTAAAGATTCTATTTCTTCTTCTGCTACTAATAAATCTAAATTATTTTTTTCATAGTAATCTAATATTTCATAAGCATTATTTTTAACAGTTTCAAAAATATTAGCTGGTGAAACAGTAGTAGTTAATCCATGATCAGCTAAATCGTCAACCTGTGTTTGTAAATCTTGTAAAGCTAAAAACTCTGCTGTAGATAAATTATCTGTATTTTTATTATCTTCTATAAGTCCATTTTCTATACTGTCGTTAAAATTATCAACACTAAACCAAGAATTTAAAATTGACTTAGAAAATAAAGTATTTGCTTGTTGTATTTTTGCATCAGCTAAATTTTCAATTTGTTTGTTAAATACTTTTTGTAAGGCAAGATTTTGTTTAGGAAGCAAATATTGATTAATAAGTTCAGGTCTTATACCTTTAGCGTTTTTTAAAGATGTTTGTTGAAAATCATTTATAGCATTTTTAAAAGCATTAGAATTTATATCAAATTGAGATAGAGGTTGTTGAATCGTACCATTATCTGTCTCAAGATTTACAACATATTCATCAAAAAACTTTTTAGTTTTTGCTTCTGATGCGTTACCTAAATTAATTGCTAATTGTTTTTCTATTCCATATTGCATATAAATATTTCCACCAACAAAATTTCTAGCAAATCTTTTACCTTCTTTTTTTTCTAATTCTTTTTTTATCTTATTAATTTCTGTAGGACTAGAACCTAAGATTTGATTTTGACCTTCTAGTACACCTTGTTGTTTTGCTTTATCTATTTGCAAACCAACAATTTTTTGTAATGTAGGATTGATGGATTGCAATGTTTCAGCTAAACCCATCAAACTTGTTTTCGGTGGTGTTACTCCTGTACGAATCCCTCTTTGTGCAGTAGTTCTAAAACTTTCCCCTGCTGTACTTTGAAAATTTGTAGTGCCTACTTGTAAAACCATAATTAAATACTTGCTGCGTTAAAGTACAAACCAGCACCTTGAGTACCGATATTTAATAAGGTTTGACCTAGACTTGGAATAGCATTATAAGCTTCATTAATACTGCTTTGTAGTTGATCTCTTTGACTTACAAATTGTGATTCTGTTGCTTCAATATTAAACAAATACTGTCGTTGCATTGATTCAATACTTTGATTTATTTTTTCTCTATAGTTAGCAGCTTGCCTATCTTGATCCATTAATAATAATCCTACAGTTGTACCAGCTTGTTCTGAAGCTATTATAGATCGACTAGCTTGTAAAGCATCAATAGTTTTAGCAAACTTATCTTGTGCTGCAAATTTTTCTTCTTCTGCTTTTCTTTCTGAAAGAGCTAATTGTTTCTGTCTTTTATCTTCTTCTAATGATCGGTTAGTGATTAATGCTTGATTATAAGTCTGATCTGCTTTTTGTTTTGCAGCAGCCCTACCAACAAAAGCATTGGCTATAGTAAGACCCAAGCCTACATTAAATGCTGTTGCAGCCGTACCTGCTCCTAATAATGCAGCACCAACACACATCTAGGCAATCCTCAGAAATTCGTAAAAAGGTTTTTTTTGTTGACCATAACTCTTATGTAATTTTACAAATGTAAACCCAAGAGCCTTTAACCATTTTATAGCAGAAGTGTTTTCTGCATATACATAATTATAAAGTATTTTATAAGACTCAAGTAGATTATCAACCCAATCTCTGCCTTGTCTTATTAATTGTATTCTATATTTTTTATTATCAAACAATTCATCTGTAGCAATACACCAAATACAACCATCTTTTTGCACTCCACATAACCCTATCGGTTGTCCTTCATCATCAGCAATAGTCATATTAGTTTTACTCCCTAAAAAAGTATAACTAAGAGCATCTTCTGGACTCATACCTGTTTGATATAAAGCTTCAATTTTATCCATAACCCTCATGTTTTTTACTACATATTTAAAATCTTCTAACTTTGATTTTCTTAAATATCCCATTATATTCGCCTACTCCTCATGTGAAAAGTACCTTCAAATTCTGCACTAGCTAATCGTGTAGGAAGAAACGTATCGTTTTTTATATCTATTTCTACCCTATCAGACTTACTCATTATAGGTACTTTAAATGTACCAGTATCAAGGTTTATCTGACCGATAGCAGCAGACGCAGCACCTAGCAAACGACCAGTAAATTTATGGGTACTTGTATCTCTATTCTCAGGTGTTACTTCTACTTTAAAGAATCCAGCATCTTCATAGTTAATATAAAAATGATGTATTTGTAATCTTGTTCCTACATACTCAGGAGAACCAGCACCTTGTTCTGTTAGTCTTTGTTTGCTAAATCTATAGTGCATTTCATAAGGTTCACCAATAATAAATTTACTATTTCTATAATCTCCTATCGCTGTAATGGTGGAGGTAGAACCATTTGTAGTATTGGAAGTGCTTATTACTTGACCTGATATAAGATTTTTTGTATTACCTTGAGCATCTACAAATGTGCTTGTTTCTCCATTACCTAAATATCTACCAATAATATTCATGCTTGCTCTTAGTCTATAAGGAACTGTAAAAGTAGATAGACCAGTACCAGAGCTATAAGATATTGAAACTCCTGTAGTTGCTTCAGTTACTTTATGGTCAAGATGATATTCAAATTCTGCATTAGGTTCTCTAAATTCAGTTTCAAATGGTATTTTTTCTAACGTTACTTTATTAGCTTCTTCTATAACAGCAAACAAATCTGTACCAATAAAATCTACATTTAAAATAGATCTGTTTGTATTAATTGTATAGGTAAACCAAGCACTTAAAGCTTTCTGTCCACCTTCTCCATACAACCATCTATATACATATAATTTATTAGCATTATCTGAACCTAAGACTACAAGAATATCTTGGTTGGTAGATACTGCCATCTTAAATACATTACTTGGTATGAGTCTTGGAACATGAATTGTGACGTTTGCTGCATCTCTTATCTGTGATTCTCCCTGTAAAATATATTCTCTTATACCTGCAAAAGAACCTTTCAAAGTTAAAAAATAAATAGAAGATCCAGAACCTACAGGCTGTGCAGCAGCACTACTTTCAAATTCAGTTGCTACGATTACGTTAGCTGTTTTAGGAGTAAGGTTGTCTGCTGAACTTGTTAATACAAATTGCGTTTGTTCAGAAAATAATATAAGTCTTTCTCCCATAGTGACTGCACTTTTTAGTATCGCTACTTTTGTATGAGAAGCAGCTACGTCAATGGGTTCATTATCTAAGACAGATACAACTGTCTCAGGAAAGAAGTTAAAAAACTCAGATACCCTAGAAAGAATTACATTATCACCTGCAAGAAATCCAAGTCTGTTTCTAAAGAAAAATACATTATTAATTTTACTACCAATAAAAGAAGGGTCAGGTGCAGATACAATATCACCAACAGTTCTTTCTCCCCATTTAGGTAAAGTAAAATCTGTTCCACTTATGGTATATGTATCACCATCTACTTTTGCAAATCTAAAATTACCATCAGCTTGTCTTACTAAAACGTGTGGCATTGTTGCATAATCAAACTTAAAAGGTATGCCAGCTTCTACAGTTTCTTCCCATTGCCCTTCTTCAAAAGCACCACCATTATTAGTGACAAACTTAACGTAATAGTTATCAAAGTTTGTACCATCATCTCCTTTTATCTCCACAATATAACCATTAGGAGAAACAGTAGGCAGATCAGTAAACCTTTGTACTGAGTCTTTTATTATTGTCATCTTGGTATCACCTTGAGTATCACTTCCATCTATAGAAAAATTAGAATTATCATTTTTTCTTACATATAAAACAGGACCATTTCTTTCAATAGTAAAACCAGTAAGACCAGAATCAAGACCTGTTTTTAAATCGGCTGCTATTGTATCTGTACTTAAAGTAGAGTCTCCATCTGTATTATCTGTAACTGTAACTCCATCTATTGTTACTGAGTAAGTTGTTTTTGCTGTTGCCTGATTAATAAATATAATTGCTTTTGTTCCAGTACCAGAGCTAAGAGTAGAGTCCATAGCTGCTGCAATACTGGTATTAACTACAAAAGTAAAGTCAGCAATAGTAACTGTCTTCATTACACTTCTAGGTGTAGAGGTATTCAAGTAAGCAGTACCATCAGGTTTGTTTACTGTGAGTTCAGTACCATCTAATTCAAATACTCTTACGTTTCCA
>Ga0181411_1000908_pt1 | contig 10885 bp, 5 predicted proteins | sample 34SPOviralmetaG_FD_130114 | JGI IMG/M metagenome (GOLD analysis project Ga0181411, IMG submission 130114) | Marine viral communities from the oligotrophic San Pedro Time Series (SPOT) site, San Pedro Channel, CA, USA - 34 SPOT_SRF_2012-07-09 | ecosystem: Environmental > Aquatic > Marine > Strait...
ACAAGATTTACCTCAGCAACAAATTTACAAATTCAATTTGGATCAGGTACAAGTAGTGATATTACAGAAGATATAATTCCTAATCCTACAAATGTAGGTATTGGTTTACCATTTGAAAAAAACAAATTAACAACAGCATATTCACCTACTAATTTTATATTTAGTAATACTTATGGTATTGCACCATCTAATACAACTTTAACTATTAGGTATTTAACAGGTGGTGGTGTTGGAGCTAATGTTCAAGCAAACCAATTAACTGTACTTGATAGAAGTAATGTTAAATTTGTAAATAGTAACATTGCAGATTCTACAATAGCAACTACAATTATAAGTGGTACAGCAGCCCAAGGTGGTTTAAATTGTACTAACTTAATAGCAGCAACAGGAGGATCAGATGGCGATTCTGTAGCTGAGTTGAGATTAAATACTTTATCATCATTTGCAAGTCAATTACGTAATGTAACAGCAGATGATTATTTAGTAAGAGCTTATAGTTTACCTTCTAAATTTGGTAGTTTAGCTAAAGTATTTGTTGAAAAACCTAGATTAGCAGTAACATCAAATGAATCTGTTTTAGATATGTATGTTTTATCTTTTAATGGAGATGGACAATTACAAACAGCTTCTAACGCTTTAAAACAAAATTTACAAACTTATCTTTATCAATATAAAATGGTAGGTGATTCTCTTAATATTAAAGATGGATTTATTATTAATATTGGAGTTAATTTTGAGATTATAGTCTTACCTAATTATAATAGTAATCAAGTATTATTAGCTTGTATTGATTTTATTAAAACATTTTTTGATATAAATGACTGGCAAATAAATCAACCTATTATATTTAGTAATTTATATAGTGGATTAGATGCTATAGATGGAGTTCAAACAACAAAAAATCTTGAAATAACTAATAAAGTAGGTACTACAGCTAATGGAAACATTTACTCAGAATTTGCATATGATATTCCAGGAGCAACATTAAATTCTGTAGTTTATCCTTCAATTGACCCAATGATTTTTGAAGTAAAATTCCCTAATTCAGATATTCAAGGTAGAGTAGTACAAATATAATATTAAAACATGGCTGTATATAAAATTTTCCCATATAAAGACACTTCATTATATTCATTATACCCAGATATGAATACGGGTATTGATCCTATTAATCAAGTATCTAACTTAAACTTTGCTTTACTTTCTAATGCTACAGTTGCAAGATCTTTAGTTGAATTTTCATCTGAAGAAATTGTTGATCTTTTAGATGGGATTATTAGTGGTTATAAGTGGGATGTTTATTTCAAAAATTATATTGCTACAGCACAAGGTATTGTAGAAACTTCTACTATAGAAGTTCGTCCTGTAGCTGAATCATGGAATAATGGTACTGGTACTTATTTAGATAGTCCTATTACAACAGATGGTTCTTCTTGGAATTCAAATCAATTTCAATTTGGAACTCCATGGGCTTATATGAATGGAAGTTCATTTACATCATCAAGTACACAAGCAGGATTCCCATCATTTAAAGTTACTGGATCTTATGCTAAAGCATCATCTTCTATAGGTGGCGGTAATTTTGTAATTAGCAGTTCAGATGGTACTCAGTATCTAGCAACTCAAACATTTGGTTTAAGAAGTCCAAAAGATTTATGTGTTAATGCTACTACTACTGTTGATTCTTGGTATAGTGCTTCTTCTGGATTAGGAGGTATAGAAAATAATGGCTTTCTAATTAAATGGGAAGATGCTATTGAATTTAATCCTAGTAAACAAGTCCAACCTGTAGTACAATATTATAGTGTTGATACAAATACAATATACCCTCCACAATTAGAATTTAGATGGGATGACTCAGTATGGGCTACTTCATCAGCTATTCCTGTATTAACTCAACCAAATTGTTTTGTATCATTAGCAGAAAATCCTGGTGTTTTCCTCTCAGAAAGTGTTAATAGATTTAGATTAAATGTTCGTCCAAAATACCCAAAAGTAGTATTTGCAACAGCTTCATTATTTACTAAACAACATTATTTACCCTCAGGTTCTTCACTATATGCAGTAAAGGATTTAGATACTGATGAATATGTAATAGATTTTGATGCACAATATACTAAATTAAGTGCTGACACTACATCAAGTTATTTTGATCTTTATATGAATGGTTTAGAACCAGAAAGATATTATAAAATATTAATTCAAGCAACTGCTGGTGGAAGTACTACCATATATGATGATAATTACTATTTTAAAATTTCTAACGGATATTAAATATGGGTACTCAAGTAGACTTAGTAAGACAAGAATTTGAGAAAAATAGGTATAACAAAAATATAGATACTTCTTTTTCTCAATTTGTAGCACCTACACTTCCAAGTGCTAGTGCTCCCCCTTCTGTACAAGAATTTTTTCAATATTATGAACAAATATTTTATGTAATACCTAAAGAAGGTGATATTAATTCTCATAGATATTTAATTAATACTAGTGAAGCATACATTGGAGCTTCAGAACAATCTGATGAATTAAAAGCTTTACAAGAAGAAATAACTCAATTAAGAATTCAACTACTCCAAGCTCAAACAGGACCTGCTCAAGTTATTGTAGATACTTTATCAACTACTAACTTAAACTTGCCTGAGTTACCTGAGATACCTAACTTAGATATTCCTAGTAGTTTTGACATAAAAATATCAGGTGATAACCAATTAGGTAATAATCAATCCTCAGCTGAAAAAAGGGCAAAACGTAAAGCTGATAAAAAAATGTTAAAAACAAAAAAAGAACGTAGAGCTCAACGTAGGGCAAATAGAAAAGAACGTAGAGCTCGACGTAAGGCAAATAGATAAAAATAAGTAGATTATAATGGCATTAAATAAAAATATAATAGTTTCTCCTCTATCTGCTGAACCCTCTACAGTCCAGAATTATTCAGCTGCAGATTTAGTTAATCTTAATTCTCAATTTTTACCTTCAACATTTATCCCATTTGAAGATGTTGTTGAATTTTATGGTTACGATTTAAATGGTAATCTTATAGCTCAAAATTTAGATTTTAGAGACTATCAATTCCCAAATACAGGTTTAGGTACAGTAGCCTCTGGTTCTGAAAATCAATTTAATGATATTTCTATTCCTCAATCTAATAATAAAGCAACAGAAATTAGTCTTAACCCAGGTCAAAATGTTTTAGATCTAATGGGAACTAGAGGTCAATTTAATGTTTATTATAATTTTTCAAGACCTATATTAGGTTCTACTTTCCAACAAAATTATGTAATATCCGAAATCTCATCAGATAGAACAGAGTTAAGATTTATTAGTAATGACATCCCAGAATCTGTAACAACAGAAACTGTTACTTTATATAAAGAAAAAATACAATCTGCTACATTAATATCTGATTTTTATTTAAATTTAGGAGATAATAATTTATTACTTTGTCTTAATTTAGATATATTTGAAGGAGATTTAATAATAAAATTATATGAACCTTTACCTTTAAATTTTAACATTAAAGATAATTGTTGGTTTGTAGAAGAAGTTGCTGAATCTGTAGGTTATAATGTTAATATTATTGATGAAATGGTAGATGATACTATTAGTCCTACTTTAAGTGGTCCTAATTTTAATTTACCAATTACTAATCAAGTTAATAATTCTACAGAATTTACAGCATTTGATTCTCTTACAGGAGGTGGACTTACAGGAACAGCATTAACAGGTTCCTACCAACAAATTCAATCTTTATTTGAAGAACAAGGTATTGAAATTAATATTGATTATACAGATTATGCTAATTTTGTTAATTTCTCCTCAGCTACAAATAGGTTAAATAACTTTTTAGATAAAGTAAAACTAATTGAATCTTATTCTTCATCATTAGGAGCTTCTTTAAATTTAGCTCAAAACAACTCAGCCATTACAGCAAGTAATGCTTTATATCAGAATTTAATAAATGATATTACTTCAAAATTTGATGGGTATGAATATTATTTATATTTTGAATCTGGAAGTAATACTACAGGAGTTCAAACTTATCCAAAAACTAATACAACTCCACCATTTACCTTATATTCATCATCAAATACTGTAGTAACAGATTGGTATGAAACCCAATCAATAAGTGCTTCTAATTATGATGATGTTAATCAAGATTTATTATTAAATACTATACCCCAATATCTTAGAGATGATCCTGCAAATGCTTCGTATGAAACATTTATTAATATGGTTGCTCAAGAGTTTGATAATACTTGGGTTTACACTAAAAACATAACTACAAGATTTGACTCTGATAATAGAGTAAACTTTGGTATATCTAAAGATTTAGTAGCAGATGCTATTAGATCATTTGGTTTAAAAATCTATCAAAATAATTTTAGTTCAGAAGATTTATATTTAGCATTTTTAGGTACTACTGCAACAGGAGATACATTCCCAGTACCTAATATATATTCTGGTAGTTTACCTACTCCTACAGGATTAGAATATATTGAATATAAAATCTCAGCTTCAGATGCTATAGTTCCATTAGATAATGTTAATAAAGGAATTTATAAACGTATCTACCATAATTTACCTTATTTAACTAAACAAAGAGGTACTATTTCAGGATTAAGAACATTATTAAATATATATGGTATTCCTGATACCATCTTACAAATAAATGAATTTGGAGGTAAAGATAGGAATAATACTAATGATTGGGATCTTTGGCAAGAAGAATTTAACTATAAATTTGATGTTACAGCACCATCAGCTACTAATGATCAATATGTATTTTCTAAATGGAATTTAAATTCTAGCTGGGGACCAGCAAATGATGCTACAGATACTAATGTAGTCCCAGAATCTTTACAATTTAGATTTAAAATAGCTAGTTCACTTCCTACTGCATCTGTAGATAATGCTTTAGCTTTAATCCCACTAGAACCATCTACAACAGAGGGCTCTTCAGTAACCTTAGAATATACAGGTTCAGGATTTACAAGTAGTTCAGCATACCCTGGTTCAATTCCAGATCCAGAAAATCAATATGCTAGATTAGTATTTACCCCAGATCATAATTCTCCTAATGTATCAGCTAGTGTTTATCTTCCATTTTATGATCAAAATTGGTGGTCTGTAATGGTAACCAGAACAGGTAAAACTGATTTTGAATTAATAGCTGCTGATAAAATATATTCTGGAAGCGATGGTTCAACTATAGGATTTATAGCATCCTCATCAGTTACTACTCCTGATGAAACTACTGCAGGTTGGAATGATGGTACAAAAGGCATTTATTTTGGAAGTAAATTTACATATGGTGGTGGTACTATAGACCCAATTTCTGGTTCATTTCAAGAAATTAGATATTATACTAATAAACTTAGTCAAAGTGTATTTAATGATTATGTAATGAATCCTCAATCTACAGAGGGTAATGGTGTAAATGGTTCTCCGGATCAATTAGCATTTCGAGCTTCACTAGGAGGTAATTTATATACAGGTTCAACATCAATACACCCAAAAATTACAGGTTCATTATGGGGTCCCGGTGCAGTAGGTTTTCCAACAGCTTCTTTTGCTACTAGTTCTACTTTTACTTTCGGAACTCAATCAGTTAGTGGAGGAACTCAATTATTTAATCCTAATCGTGAGTATATATTTTATGATTCACCCCCAGTAGGAGTAAAAAATAGAAATACTGATAAGATTAAACGTCAAAATTTAATTTTACCATCAGGAAGTACATTATCTAATTTAGAATCAATTCAACAAACTTCATATAATTCTCAAGATTATACTGATAATTTAAATTTATTAGAAGTAGCGTTTTCACCACAAAATGAAGTTAATAATGATATAATTGATCAAATTGGCTTCTTTAACATTGGTGATTATATAGGTGATCCAAGATTAATCTCTTCATCAGCTACATCATACCCAGCGTTAGATACATTAAGAAACCAATACTTTGAAAAATATACTGAAAATTATGATGTATATGATTATATAAGACTTATTAGATTTTTTGATAACTCATTATTTAAAATGATTAAAGATTTTGTTCCTGTAAGAACATCTTTAGCATCTGGTATTGTAGTTAAACAAACACTTTTAGAAAGACAAAAATATCCTGTTCCACAAGCAGCATATACTACTCCTTTATATACAGGTTCAATTAAATCTGTCCCTTACTTATTAGATTACGAGAGAGCATATTCATCATCTACAGACTTTCAATCATTCCCTATAGTAACAACTACAGGTTCAAATGGTGGTAGTATGCCTCCTTTAGGACTTGGTGGGGAAGTTCTTGCTATTACACTTACTAATGGAGGATCTGGATATTCTTCAGGTGTTTCTTATACACTTACATTTAGTGGTGGTGAAGGTGAAGGAGCAACAGGTACTGTTGGTGCTGTAACTGAACAATTTGTTGCACCTTCTGGATTACAATTCAAAACATTCCCGGTCACTGGAGGTGTAGGTGAACCTGATACAGGTATAGTTACAAAACCAAATGGTGCAACTGAAGGAAAATATTCGAATATAGTAGGAAATGGAGATACTTCAGGTGCAGCTTATATATTTACTTTCAATATTACCCCAGCAGGTAATGATTTTGAAACTGATTTTCCACCTACACTTGAGGATGTGGCTATTGGAGCTAATGTAGATGGAGAATCAATAACTATTGAGGGTAGTCAAGTTGGTAGCCCAGGAAATGATATTGTACTTAATGTTACTGCTGGTGATCTTAGTAATATTGGAGGTGCTATATCTTCTGTAACTTTAACAGACGGAGGATCAGGATATACAACATTCCCAGCTGCTATAATTACCCCAGCTCCAACTTTAGGAGTACCAGCAATTCCAGCAACTTCAGCACAAATTCAAGTAAATTCAATTGGTGATAATAGTTCTACTGCTGGAATAATTCAAACATTCGGTGGTGTTTATAATACTCCTGTAGGTCAAGTTGCATTTACAAGTTCAGATGCAGCAGAATTTTTTGATGGAGAATTTAGCGGTTCTACTGTATTAATAACAAATGGTGAATTAAATACAGGATGTGATCCATTTAAAATAGCTAGTACTAGTAGTGTACAATATACATACCAAAGCCAACATTTAGTTGCAGCTACTGCAGCACAATCATATGCTTTTAACCCTAATGGTCAAACTCAAGCTGCAACTACTGCAGGTCAACCCCAAGCAGGTGTTACAGCAACTCAACTTTCTTTAGGTCAATCTAACACATCTGCATTATTTACTAATCCTGGTACTATGAGGATATGGTATGAAGCAACAAGAACTTCTCCTTTTGTATATGAAGGATTTAGTAGTTTTACTGATCATGTAAAAGATACATTTAGACCTGCAATGGTTAGGGTTGCTAAGAAAGACCAATTAGGAAATGATCTTACAGATTACTGGCCTTCAGTTAATGAAATTATAATCCCAACATATGCAGTATCAGCTTCTACAAAAACTGGAGCTATAGATGGTAGTACTGGTGTTGTAGCATTTAATACTGCAGGATTAGGAGGTAATAGATTAGAATTAGCAGTAACCAGTGTTAGAGAAAACACAGATAGTTACACATTATTAGTAAACCAAATAAGTGGAAAATATTTTGAATTAATTAGTGGTACTAATGCAAATTTATTTCCACCTACTACTAACCCATTCCCAGTATTAATTACAAATCAAAATAGTGGTTCAGCTATAATACAACCTTTTGTACCCTTATCATTTGAGTATAGTGATTGTAATGCTCTTATTAATAATGCAGTAACAGAAAGAGATAGTACAGTATTCTATGATTTAGAATATGATACTACTTATCAAAGAACTAATTTATTAAATGGTGGTTCAACAAGTACTATTGGTGTTTTTCCAACAAACTACCAAAACGTAATAACAGCATCTCAACAATCAGGATCTGCAATGTTTGCTAATGTACAAGATTTTAATTGGAATGCTCGTAGAAGTACCTTACCAAGATATAGTGGATCTAAAAACTCAGCTCCTATATATAATGCTCCAGGTGATTTTGCTCCAACAGATAAATTTGATGCAGCACTTGTAGATTTTAATTTTGGTGGGGGTACTTATCCTGAAATAGATGGATTTGGGGCTTTTTCATTGAATCAAATGCTACTAGTAGGTGATAACAGGGAAGCAGTTGGTACCTTAGGAGCTTCAGAACCAGGATTTTCAGGTTCTTTATTTACCCTATTCCCCTCAGGTTCTACTCCTACAGTAAGACAATATACAACAAGTGCTGATACAACTATAGGTGCTAAAGTAGTAACTAATATCGCTCCACCTTCACTGGCTACATATATAATTCCTTATGATGTTGACCCAGGAAATAATCCACAATTAACAACCGAAAATAATGCTTCTGCTGGGGGTATAGGAGCATGTTTACAATTTACAGGAGCAGGTAGTAGTGCTATAAATCATGTTGCTAAATCCGCTGCAGGATTTTATACAACATCGTCTGTTACTTCTACTCAAACTCAAGTTTATAATAAAATATCTCAAAGTTTAAGTGAAGGAGATAGATGGTTTATAACAGGGTATAAAACAATGCCTCTCCCAGTACAAGGAGCTTTAACTCCATGGAATACTAATATTGGAAAAGGAACTGATAATACCACTAATACATTAATGGAACGTGGGGTAGCTGAAATTACTAGTGTTAGAACTACTTTTGATAATTTCTTAATTTTAGGTAATTTAAATGGAGATACTTTTACGGATAATGAAGAATTTGGAGGAGGAGGTGCTGGAGCTTATGGTGCTATAATTTGGAAAGCACAAACAGAAGGATTTTTACTTGTATCTGATGCAACTTTAAGTGGCGTTGGCGCAGGAGCTTTATTATCTTCCAACCCATCACCCACCATAGTTAACAACTTTGATAGTATAACAACAGATTTTGGATCTAATCCAAAACCATCATAAAAAAATTAGTAAAATCATATATTTATAACAAAATACGTATTAAAAAATGGGATATTTAAATAACTCGGTAGTAACAGTTGATGCCATCCTTACAGATAAGGGTCGTCAATTACTTGCTCAAAATGATGGTTCGTTTAGAATCACACAATTCGCTCTAGCTGATGATGAAATTGATTACACATTATATAATCCAACTCACCCTTCAGGTTCAGCATTTTATGGTCAAGCAATTGAAAATCAACCTTTACTAGAAGCTTTTCCTCAACAAACTCAAGTCATGAAGTATCTACTTACTACACTACCACGTGGTACAGCTAGAATGCCTATTTTAGATTTAGGTCTTACTGCAATTGTAATTAAACAAGGTGCTTCATTAGCAATAACTCCACAAACATTAAATTATGCAGGTGGTGATACATTTGAATCAGCAGGTTATACTGCAACAATTTCAGATGTTAGAACAATGAGTACATTTGAAGGAGTAGGAATTAATACACCAGATGCTCAAGCATTAAATTCTACATCTACTTTAGGTACAGACGTATCTAAAACAGTAGTAGGAACAACAATAAATTTAAGAGCAACAACAGTAAATACGTTGTTTGGAACAAATACATCTGTATTTGCTACATTAACAGTAGTAGGTAGAGATTCAGGAGCTCGTATTCAAGTTCCTATTACAGTAACTAGAGTATCAAGTACTTCATAAAAATTAACATATGTCATTCAATAGATTAGTAGCAGACGATTTTGTAGTATCCACAGACAGCATTACAGCTGGTTTATGGGGAGACAGTAGTACTCCAAACTTAAGCACTTTTATCACATCATCAGCTCAAGCAGCAGGATCATCAGGTAATTTTTACCTAAATGTATTTTCAGCAGGTACTTCAACAGCACCTACAGAATTAGAATTTGCAGTTACTTATGGTAACAGTGTTGGTGGGGGTTCATTATTATATGATCCCGCAGTAGCAGGAAAATCTCCTTCATCTACAATATATGGTTCATATCGTACATTAGTATTAGGTGATGAAAATGCATCATTCTCATTTGGTGGAGTTACTTCATCAGATTTTTGGGCTATATCAATAGATAGAAATCGTTATAAAGAATCCTTATTCCCAGGCTCTTTAACCCTTACTATTTCAGGATCAACTACAGCTAATAAAACTGCATTAACATTAACTGATAATAGCCAAATTGTAACAACTACAACATTTAATGATGCAGGTAGAGTATTTCAAATAGTTTCTGGTTCAGCAGGTACTGTATTTACTGGAGTTAATAATAATGGATATTCATTAGCTTCAGGTTCATATGGTTTTTTCCTACCAGATATTGCTACTCTTTTATTAAATCCAAGAGCAATTACAGCTGGTAACACAGGTGTTTCAAAATCCTTTGCTGATGTAAAACCTGTAACTACAGCAAATACTGATGGTAACAACCCAGGTATTTTAATTAGAGCAATATCAGCTTCGGCAAACCCATCTCCAAACCCAGCTTTACCCTTTACATTAAATTCTCAAGAGAATATTACTTCAGATTTTGTATTTGTAAGACCTAGAAGCTCAGAATATAACTATTCATCAAACCCATCATTTATATCAGGTTCAACTGGTGAGGTACTTTTTAACTCATTTATTAATAATCCACAGACATATATGACAACTGTAGGTTTATATAATGATACTAACGAATTATTAGCAGTAGCTAAATTATCAAAACCTCTACCAAAAGATTTTACTAAAGAAGCTTTGGTAAGAGTGAAACTTGATTTCTAAAATGGATGGGAGCTTGGAAACAACTATTAACGGAGGACGTAATTGTTGCCCCATTTGAGGTAAACAAAGGTTTTTCGTTTTCACGTGCTGAATTTACTGATACTAATGTTCAAATTAATAGATTATTA
>Ga0181411_1000910_pt1 | contig 10882 bp, 1 predicted proteins | sample 34SPOviralmetaG_FD_130114 | JGI IMG/M metagenome (GOLD analysis project Ga0181411, IMG submission 130114) | Marine viral communities from the oligotrophic San Pedro Time Series (SPOT) site, San Pedro Channel, CA, USA - 34 SPOT_SRF_2012-07-09 | ecosystem: Environmental > Aquatic > Marine > Strait...
AACCAACTATACTATTGGGACCAGACTATCACTCTTGATACTACTGGTGATCCTGCAATTGTATCTGATATGAATGCAGATGCATACAACCTTGTTCTTAAGAACAAGGAATATATTGCAGAAGAAGCATATCTTCGTATGCAAGCAGCATATCCTGGATACGTTCCTCAAGCAACAAACACTAAGCAAGACTGTCTAGATGATGTTTACAGTATCTTAGAAGAAGTCATGTATGACGTTAAGTTTGGTGGAAACGCTAAAACTTATGATTCTGCAGAGATTTACACTACCAATGTAATGCCTTACTTTGGTCCTAGTAAGAGAAGAAAGGATTTTACTCCTACAACTGTATCATATGATCCAGCAACTGGACTGTCTGTATTCACTATTCCTGGTCATGATATGGCACAGGGTGGATACATTAAAGTTGATACTAATGGTGTCGTCTTTACATGTTCTATGGATGGCAACCAGACACAACATGCATCACCAAGTGCTGACGATCCTTATGCTGGTCAGTGGATGCAGATTACTGCAGTTGATGCATCAACCATTACAGTTAATGTTGGCGCATCTCAAGCAAACCAGTTCTGGACTCCAACTAACGCAGTATACAACTCCACGACAGGTGATATGGAAATCACCATTGGTGCTCATACGTTGAGTGCTACTGAGGGTATTGTTCTTGCAGACAATTCATTAACCTTTACATGTGATCAAGATGGTAATGTAGAGCAAAAAACTTATCCACGTCCTGGTCAAGATCCTTGGGCAGGTAAGTCTATTGCTATCACTGCTGTCAGTGCCACCACAATCACTGTTAACGTTGGTGGTGCAGGATCTGCTGCTGGTGTAGCACATACATTCATCACTGCTGCTGCAGACGCTGTTAAGCATCTCCCACAATCAGCACATACATTTGTATCTGCAGCTGCAGATTGCATTCACTATGGTATTTCTGCAGCAACCTTTATTGATCCTGAGCGTACTGAAGCAGCAGAAGTCTTTACACAAATTAAGAATCTTGTTCCTTCTATCATTAGAAATGAGGTAATCAATAGTAGTGCTGGTAATTCTAGAATTCAGTATGTTGACAACACTGTTACTACTGACTGGGATTCTCCTACATGTGTATCTGTTATCAGTGCAACTCAATCTAATCTAGACACTATTATCCAAGCAATTGGAACCGATAGTGGTGGTGTTGGTAGTATCAGTGGTATCACAAGAACTGCTCCTGTACAACCACAAAACCTGATTCAAAATGGTGTAAACCAAGGATATCAAGCAGGTAATTGTTCTGACGTTGTTTCTACTATCAATACACTGATTAGTATTGTATGTGATGCTGTTACTACAGGAAATATAAACACAGGTATATTGCCAACTCTAAACAATGGTGAGTGGGATTGTGCTAACGTGCGTTCTACTATTGAAACTTTGTTTGATATTGCAAACGATGCAATTACATTAGCAAGTCTATCTGAACTGCCGGTTCTTAATCGTGGTTCATTCACTACTGATGCATCAGTATCTAAGTGTTTCCGTGATGTATCTTATATTGTTGACGCTGTTGTATCCGACCTTAGACTTGGTGGTAATATCAACTCTGTCCAGGCAGGTGAAGCATACTATGTTGGCAATCAACTAGAGTATATCGACGGCGAGAAGACAGAGACCATCGATGCATGGAACTATGTCGGACAGATGGCAACTGCTGCCATGAGAAACTTCGATGTTCTTGCATTCAATTGCTCTACAACTGCTGGTTCTGCGATCGTTAACATTAACGATACTCGTGGTATTCTAATCGGTATGACTGTTGGTGCGTATGATAATACTAATCCTACTGCTCCTGCATATGTTGATGGTCTTCTCCAATCTGGAGCTACTCCAGATTATAATACTATTCCCCAAGATACATTTGTTAAGAGAATTGTAAGTAGCACTCAAATTGAACTTGGTGTTGTTAATTCTAGATTTGATACTGGAAATACAATTAATGCAAATCAAACAAGTGGTTCTATAGATCTATACTTTGTCTTACCTAATGGTCAGTGGGCAGATACTTTGCCTAAGACTGATCCAAACGTTCTTCAGGATACTTTGACCTCTCCTACTCAGAGAGAATGTGCAGGAACTGCAGATGCAATTGGAACTTTAATTGGAAATATCACAACTATTATCAATAGTGGTGTTGGATCTGTTGATAGACAAGAACAGACAGCAAGCATTAGTGCCTTTGCTTCTAGAGCAACTGTATTTACAATCAACACTTCTGGTGTTGGTGCTTCTAATCCACACGACTTTGAGACAGGAACACCAGTAAGATTGGTTCCACGTCCTCGTTTTGATGTTGCTAAAGGTCAATACGTTGATGTTGATAAGCGTCTTGTTAGACTACCTAATGGATTTGAAACTAACAGAACATACTATGTAATTTCTCCTGGTAGAAGAACACAACCAGAAGATTACAGCACCACTACATTCTTTAATGGTAGTGATCAAACAAAACTAATGCTCGCAACCTCAAGAGAGAATGCTGCAGCAGGTATTTACATCTATGCTTCTGAGTCTGAGTCTATCGATGCTAATGTTGAGATTGATATCTATCAGTTTATTCTCGATGAGAAGTATGATCTACACAACTACAAAACTAAGTTAACTAATTCTATTAATGCTGGTATTCAAACAGATGTATCACACATCTTTGATACCCCATTTGCTTCTGTAACACCGCAGAAAGTATTCTTTAGAGATCTTGATGGCGGTAGAATTCCGTTGGTTTCTACAACATATGCATCAGATGCTGATGTTGCAATACAAAATTCTCAGGATGCAAATTTTGGTAGAATTGATCCAAACAAAGAATTTTATGCACGTTATCAGAATGATTCTGTAATTACAATTCACAAAACTCATGCTGATGCTATCAATAATGTAAACCCAATTACATTTACATCTGGTCAAACACAAACTTTCCAAGTATTCTCTAACAAGAGAAGAGCACCATTTGCATATGATCCTGCATTCTCTAACGGTATTACAACAACTGGTAAGTGGTTTGTACGTTGTGTTGATGAAGGTTCTTCTTCTATTGCACAGAACATCAGAGAAGAAAATATTTTCTGGAGAATGCAGCAGTCTGATTACTCTGACCGTCCAAGATCCACTGATATGTGGTTCACACGTTTGGAAGATGATCGCGGTGCTGATGACAGAACATACAAACTACGTTATGTCATTCCTAAGTATCTTGAGAATGCAAGAGATCCTATCAACGGATTTGTTATTAAGACAAGAACTGATGACACTCGTAAGTTAGTACCACAAAAAGTTTTACTGAAACCTGTTGCCGGAACAGTATATGGTGCTCGTTTTGAAAACAAACGTAATCCTGGTGAATTTATTGGATTTACTCAAGCAGAATATGATGCACAAAGTCTTACACTTGGTGATAAGTATGACCCATACAAAAAAGTTGCTGGTTCCGGTCTTGAGTACCGCATGTTTGCTAAATTCTCTTCTGGTATTCAAGCGACAATTCAATCTGGACGTTATGTTGAGGACATTTTAGATCCAAACCTTAAGTATCTAGAACTTACATTATTTGATCACGCTATTGATACTCTCAATTTCTCTGGTCTTAGAAACGAATCTTTCACAACGGTTAAAATTTCTGCACCTCAAGGTGGTGAGTGGACAGTTAATAAAACTGCTAGCGTTGTTGCTAACCAAGTTCAGTGGACCGGTAATTCTTCTGGTCTTGCTAATATCCACGCATATTACACAGTTGGTGGTCAGCATTACCTTATCATCAAGAATGTTCGTGGTGGTAAACTAGAGTTTAGTGAGTATTATAACACTAGATTTGAGCAGGGAAGCACGTTTGCTGATATGCTGGAAGACCAGGATATGGGCAAATCGCTACCTCTAAAAACACTAATCGCGAAAAATTATCCCCAATATTTTTACAAGCAAAACGGTTCTAATGTTTATACTATCACTCCGGGTGATCGTATTCAGGATGATGCTGGTATTGAGTATTATGTTGATAGCGTTGAGGATGCTGGTGTTATTGAAGATACATTCTATGTCTTCAGTTATGAAACTCTACAGCGTAGAATTTCTGGTCAGCAAGATGGCGTCTATTATCTTTCTTGCTTACGCGGTAATGTTTCACCATTCCCAACTGGTGCTGGTGTTGCAGAAAACTTTAAGAAGTTTAGATTCTCACAACCAGTTAGCAGTCTTTACCCTCTAGATTATAAGAACGATCCATTGTGGTTCCAGAAAAATGGTACTACTGCAGAAGAACTTAATGTTGCTTCTCAGTTATTAGATCCACCACCTACATTCTGTGCTGCTGATAACTATGTTCATGGTCTTGTTACAACTAATGACTACAAGAACTCTGTTACTAGAGAATTAGTTGAAGATCTAATTGATCAACCTGCATTTAACGAAAATAATTATATTTCTAATGCGATTGAAGCACAGGTAGGTAATGCAACTTCTGGTTCTGAAGATCGTAAGATTCCAATTGCTGGTGATAGCACAGTTCTAACAGATCAACGTTATTATGTTGAACTTAGAAGACCTTCTATTGCTCGTGCTGGTAATCACACGTTTGAGTATCTTGGATTCGGTCCAGGAAACTACTCCACAGGTCTCCCAGCGCGTCAGGAAGTCGTCCTTTCACCTACTGAGGACTTCTACGCCCAAAGTAAGAAACAAGACGGTGGTATCGTCTTCTACACGGGTCTAAACTCTAACGGTGATCTTTACATTGGTAATAGAAAAATCAATGCTATTACTGGTGTAGAAACATTCCTTGAGTCTGCAACATTACGTGGTAGTGAAGACGATGATGAGGATATCGGTAATCTAGTTACATCATTTGATACTCCTGTAACGTTCAACCAAAATATTACAGTTGTTGGTGGTGATGGTTCACAACAAAACGTATTCCAGTCTCCTCTAATTATTTCTGTTCAGGATAATGACCTAACTGAAGTTAGAGATTCGTTAATTATTCGTTCCAATGTATCTTCCGTTGATCCTGTAACTGGTGATGAGCAAGATGAGTCTCTTGATAGGACTAACTTTGCTCCTCCAACACTTGGTGATATTAGAATCAGTAAGAACAGAGTTAATGCTGCTATCTTTGCATTCAATCCGAGAGGAAAGGGTCAAGGATATGAGTTTAAGACTCATATCACTAACGGTGTTCCTTCCAACATCTCTCCAAACAACAGCAATTTAGTTGCTCAAAATGGAAATCGATTACTTGCTAATCAATTTGTTGATTTTGGTGGTGTTGCTGCTAAAGCAGGTGATGTTCTTTTCAAAGGAAAAGAAATTGGTAAGTCAGGTTCACTTGGTTGGATCTTCTCCAACTACTTCACTCAGATTCCCAACAACAACATCTTTACGATTAATTTTGATGGAACTAACGTAGTTAAGTTGATATTCAAAGATCAGAATGGTGTTAATGTTGCAAACTCTGCTATTGGCATTACTTCTGGATCACAAATTAGACTCAATGATTATATTGATTCTAGACTGACTAATGTTTGGACAGTATTCAGTCCTAATGGTGATGCATTTGACCCTGCAAATAACTACGTTCACTTCCAAGTTAATGACAACATTACCATTGAAACATTAAGTTGGAATGGTGCTGGTGGTGTTCTGAGTTCTGCTCCTGTAGGAACTAATCCTAGTGTTGACTTCTCTAATTCTTCTTGGAAAGAACAGGGTGTTATTGGTGCTGAGACACTTAGAACGGAAACTGAAACTATTGGCGATTATAAGTTAGGTATTAATACCATTGCTCGCTCGGATCATGCTGCATCACAAAATGCATTTATATCTACTGAAACTGAACCACGAGCAAACTTAGATGTTGTTGGTAATACATTTATTAGCGGCAAGAAGATCTTATCTTACTTAACTGAAACTAGTATTATTCATGTAGAGACTGATCAGGATAATGCATTCTTAGTTGGTGGTGATAGTGCAAATCCAAGTGATAACTCAACGTTGAGAGTCATGACCACTAATGGTGGCAGACTTGGTGTTAATACTGCTGTTAATGATACTGTTAACCCATTTAAGAATCTAGATAGAAATCTAGTTGTTGTTGGTACTGGTAGATTTACAGGCGATGTAGAATTTACGAGCGATATTGAAGTTAATGGTGGGGATATTACCACCACAAATACTGCGTTCAACTTCATCAATCAAACTGCTACTGTTCTTAACTGGGCAGGTGATGGCACAATCCTGAATTTGATGAATAATTCCACTGGCAATCAAAACATTGCTCTTGGTAATTCTTCTCCTAGACAAACAATTCTAGTTGGTGAGGCAGTCACAAATGGTGTTCTTAAGATTCACAGAAACACTGATAATGCAACCGTTGATATTGCTACTGTAAGCGAGGATGCAACTTCTGAGTGTAGGATTACACTTGGTGGTGCGTGGGCAACTCAAGCAGATGCTACATCGTACACTAAGATTGGCACATTCTACACGGGACTTGCTGGTAATCTTGAGATTGGTACTGGATATGGTGCAGGAACTAGCAGCTGCCGACTTTATACACAAACAAGAGTTGTTAATCTCTTCGACGGAGACCAGACTAACACAGTTAACCTTGCAACCAATGCGACAACATTCACACTAGGTTCTACTGGTGGTACTACATTCATCAGAAACACCCTAAATGTTCTTGCTTCTACAATTGTTGAAGGTAATATTAGACTAGATGGTGGTCTAAATGCTGGCATTATTAAGATTGGTAGAGGTAAGTTTGGAACTACTATTGTTCCTCATCAGGTTGGTGGTGTCCAAAATCCAAACATTGACTTCTATAAGTATGAAGATACTGGCAGATTCATTGATACCGCTGGTGTATCACAATGGGGATCTACGGCATTCTTGGTTGCTGGTGGTCAAATTTCTTCCATTGATAACTTAGTTAATAATGGTGCTAACAGTAGAACACCAGGAACATACTCCTTCCTGGATACAACTAGTGATGGAGTAGGTTCGGGTGCAACATTCACTATTATTGTTAGATTTGATTATACTATTGATATTACTATTGAAAGTCCCGGTGAAGGATATGCTAATGATGAAACTCTTACTATTACTGATACTCAGTTGGGTGCTGGTGGTGGTGGAGATCTTACATTCCAAGTAAATGGCACTAATGCAGCGGGTTCTAATTACTTCCTACCAATTACACAACCTATTATTGGTGATTTCCAAGTTGGCGATCTTCTATTGCTTGATAGAGCGAATGCATCTTCTCCCGACAGTATTGGTGCTGGTGGAAATATCATTACCGGATTAAGAGATGAAGCGAAGAGTGAGATTCTTCGTATCATTGGTATTGCCAATATTGCTAACCCATCTGATCCTAATGGATTTAGATTAATTGTTGCTAGAGGTTCTGAAGGAAGCGGTTCTTATACAGATCATCCAGATGGTTGTGTTATTGCTAAACTAATTAAGCAAAGTAATGCTTCTTTCATCACAGGTTCTGACCTTGATGACAGTGAGGAACTAGATGAACCTCGTACTGGTATTGGCTCTGGTTCTGCTGACGTTAACATTGGTGTTGCTGAATTTGGTGGAACTATTTCTACCCGCGACTTCCTCAGACTATCTGCTCTGGAATTTGTATCTGTTGAGTCTTTAATTTCAACATCACCACAATCTTTGAGTGTTAATGACGGTGGTACTCCTGCTGCTGAAGTATTCAAGGTTGAATCTACAACTGGTGATACCTACATCTTTGGTGATATCCTTGCTGGTTCTGGATTTAATAAGTTTACTGTTGATTCGATAACTGGCAATACGATTACTCAAGGATCTTTAACAACAAACAACACAATTACCCTGAGAGGATCTACATTCCCTGCTAACATAGGTTCGTCTGTTTCCTCACCACCTTTTGTTGATAGTCAACTATTTAAGTTAACACCACAGGATCTTACTGAGTTCTTAACTCTCTCTAATGGTGGTAATGATACTGTATCAGAGGTTGTTACTTTCCAGGTTGATACAGCAACTGGAAGCATGTATAGCACAGGAAGTATCAATATTTTTGGTAAAAATCTTGATGGTACTGCTGATCAAGGAACTCCAAGATTAACATTTAATAATTCTTCAGGAGACTTTACTGTATACGGTTCATTCTCTGCATTTGGTACTGGACAATCATCGTTTGGTGGTCCTGTTGTTATTGGTCAATACTTTGGTGTTGATACACCTGCTGGATGGGACTATAACGAGGATGCTGATGTAACAATTAATGGTGGAGATTTAACAATTAACTCCGGTGGAAATGAAATCTTTGGTGTTGATAATGACGGTTCGGTCACTGTTGCTGGAATTAATGATTATATCTCACAAACTGGTGGTCGTAAGTGGTTATATACAGCAAACTCTGTTCTTGAAGCACAATCGAATGTTAATTACTTTGTTAACGCTGGATCTAATACATTAATTAAACTACCTGCAGATGCTCTAATGGGCGATATGATTCGTATTATAGATATAGGTGGTGCATTAACTCACAACGTATCAATGGTTGTAAGAGCAGGAGATAACATTAAGGTTCAGGGTGATATTTCAAATACTGGAACTGCTATGTTGACTGGAATCGCACCTTCCAATCTCGCAGGGCACAATGGTGGTGAACTAGTTATTCAAACACCTCGTGCATCCTTCGGATTAGTTTACGCTGGATCAGTTACTCCAGATGGCGGTACAGTTAATGCTGCTCCATCTAGTGTTGTTGGTTGGTATCTAATGGACATTTAAGGAAATGAGTTTCTATCAATCTACTAGACAAATGAGGGCTGCTGTTATCGGCAGTATCATCCCTTGGAGTGGTCCCCTATCTGGTATTCCAGATGGGTGGATCGTTTGTGATGGTAGCTTACCTGATGCAAAAGATTATCCATTGTTAGTTCAAACAATTGGAGACACATATAATGCTGGTGCTTCCAATTTAGGAGGAGCATTTCCAGCATATACAGGTCAGTTTAAGCTACCGGATCTTCTGTCTGGGAGATCTCTAATGGATCTTGAACAAGCTTATTTTGGTGCTAGTGGAACAGGTAAGGCTATTGATTTAGATCCAGACGCTGCAGGTTTGATTGGACCATATATTGGTCCCAACTCGGATCTAGGTGTTCAACAAGTTTTTAATGATGTTATTACCAATGTTGACTTTGAGCTGCCTCAAAGTCAACGAGATGGATATGCAGGTGCGATCTCTGGAAATACAATTGTTCCTGGAGAAGGTGAAAAAGTAGTTTACATTGGTGGAAGAAAATTAGGACATCAACACGTTTCTAATCATTCTCACCCAGGTATTTACGAAACTATTCAAGCAAATCCTAAAAACCAACCGGGACTTGGTGTTATTCCTTATAGTAATATGTCGCTCAAATTTAGTTATGCAGCATATGACGAAAGACAAGCAGTAGGTGGCGATGGTCAAGTTGATTATGTTCGATTCTCTTTAAGGGGTGTCTATAAAGAAGGTTTTAAATTGGAGAATGCTAATCAAGATATTACATCTTTAAATAGTTATAGTGGGTTTGGAAGTGGTGATTTTGGCAGAACTCTTGGCAGAGCTAACTCAGAAAATCCTCCGGTTAATTTATCTCCACAAGTATTAACACATACACCTGTTGCAAACTGGGGAGAATGGAGACCATTGCCATCTACTCCTGTAACTGGAAGACCTGAATTAGAGCAAAGCGATGTAATTCAATACGGATTAGGTGGACAGGATATTGAAATTCCACAGTTCCAGAGAAACTATTATCCTGATACACCAGCAGCAGGTGCATATTCAACATTTGTTAGTAATGATGCAAATGAGTTTCTTGATACTAAACTACAAGCACATGCACACGATCCATTTAGTGTTGTATACGATCAAGGAAGTTTAAAACCACAAACTAGACTTAATTCTGTATTAAGTATTCCACTAGAAACTGAATTGGACAATGTTAGTAATGCTGGGGCATTACAAATTAATATGAATACATCACAACCTTCTTTAACATGTGTGTACATCATTAGAGCATATTAAAATGGCAAATTATACAAACGAGAGAGCAAGATATGGTGGATGTGCTGGACAAATTTTAGTGCATTCTACTCCTGGGTTAGGACTTGTTAATGATCCTACAGCAACAAATTTTAAAAATATAATCCCTGCTGGTTATTTAAGGTGTGATGGTAGCATATACAATGCTAGAGATTATAGGCATTTATCTGAAATTTTGGGTGTTGGAACTGACACTAGATTTGCAAAAGAAGGTGCGATTATTAGAGATCCTGATTTAGGAACTGGAGATCTGGGACAGTTCCAACTTCCTGATTTGGGATCTAAAGTAATTATTGGTGGTAGAGGAACAGGACTATACAGAAATACTACTATCGAGAGAGAATTGGCGGGTGCTCCTATTACTAATAGAGTTGGTCCACAAGTAGAAATTGTAAGTAATTTTGGTAGTAGAATTACTTCTCAATTTGTTGGTAATATGGAGTTAGATTCTAGTGGACCTATTACTATGCTTGGTACTCCAAAATATAATCTAGAAAGGTCCACATCCGAGACTCAGTTAAATATTGAAAATTTTCAGGGTCATGCACATAATTCAAGTCAAAAATTTCTTAATTATACTGGTCAACACTCAGTAGCTACTTCTGGTGGTAAAGATCTTGATCAAAGACTTGCAAATAGTGGAGCAGGAAACTCTTTAGATTTTACTGAAGCATGGACTAGAGAATCTATTCATAAACATAATATTACTAGACCTACATCGTATGCTCAAACATTTACGTA
>Ga0181411_1000912_pt1 | contig 10873 bp, 13 predicted proteins | sample 34SPOviralmetaG_FD_130114 | JGI IMG/M metagenome (GOLD analysis project Ga0181411, IMG submission 130114) | Marine viral communities from the oligotrophic San Pedro Time Series (SPOT) site, San Pedro Channel, CA, USA - 34 SPOT_SRF_2012-07-09 | ecosystem: Environmental > Aquatic > Marine > Strait...
ATTTTTTAAATTTTTTAAATTTTTTTTTTTTTTCTATGATCAACAAAAAAAAAAAAAAAATTCTAGAGGGATGAAATCCTATGGCTCAGGACACAGACTGAACTGATGAATAGCGAAAAAATTATGTTTTCAATATAGACTCTTATGGGGGGGAAATATTGTCGCTTTTTTTAGTGTCTAATCGCATGTAGTATAGGACAGGGAGAAATAGATTAAAAAATAAAATAGCAAAGTCATTTATTTAAATACCCTTGAATACAGATTAATACCGATTAAAATATAATGTTTAGTAAATATATACCGAATGAATACAGAAGAAAAAACAGAACCAGTAGCCGAACCAAAACCTGTTAAGGCAATTAAAATGAATAAAACGGGAGTACCCCGCAAACAGTTGAGTGAAGAGGATGCAAAACGAAGAAGTGAAATATTGAGATTAGGTAGGGAAAAGGCTTTAGCCAAGAAGAAGGCACTTAAAGAAAATCCCCCTACACCACCTGTGACAAAACCCATACCAGAACCCAAAGAAGAACCTACACCAGAACCCAAGCAAGAACCCGAGCCAAAGCCCGATGTAGGGAGCGAAGATGAACATATTCGTTATGTAACCAAACCAAAGAAGAAGAGAGGTAAAAAAAAGATTGTTATCATGGATGAGAGCAGTAGTTCGAGCGAGGAAGAGATTATAGTAAGGAAAAAGAAACCCAAGAAAAAGCCTAGCCCACCTCCACCACCAGTCCCAGCACCCGTACAAGCAGAACCCAAAGCTGTATCTATTCCTCAACCCAGTGAACAAGAGATAGAAAGATTACGTAAAGAAAAAATAAGACGTATAAAGGAAAGAGAAAAAAAGGATAAATTATCAGCATCTATATTTGGCTAACTATTTGTCACCACATTTACATTCTACTTCATCATCTTTAAAAATAATGAGCTCATTTAAGTTCTTACGAAAGGTTAGTGTAGGACATCGTGGATTAAAATCAACCAATAAATTACCATATTTTTCTTTTGTTGAGTGTTTGTACGCTGTCATAAATTTATCTTCATCTACAGCAGAGCCTAACTCATCACGTATTTTTGCTAATTGTTTTTCTTGTTTATTTTTGAATATTAATAAATGAGTCAAATTTTCCCGCAAGGTACGTGATATACCTTGAGGCATACAATATGTTTGACTGATTATGATTACGGCTAATCCACAAGCAGACCTATCGCCGTAAGGCTGTGACAAAGGTGATATATGCCGATTAAGACTAGAGATTTTTGTAATATTTGATGATTGTAATATAGCGGGACTGCCCAGTATATCGTCCATGATAACGAGACTTTGAGGAGGACGTACAACTGGATATTTCCATTTGGGCTTTTCATGATCATCATCTAAAAATCCTAATTCTTGAAATCTAAATATCTCATCATCTGTGAAATCCTTTTTACTGCGTAACTTGGTGACAAAATCCTCATAGTCTTTCTTCTTTCTTAAAAACTCTTCAAATTCTTCCTTTTCTTGTTCTACACAATCAATAACATTCTGTATGCTATCTTTGGTGGGTTCAAATACATCTTCATCATTTATCAATTTTCCAAAGTACGCTTTGTTAGATAAAAAACTAGGACTAATAAAATATATTCTATCAAAGGTTTTTTCTTTCTGTGCTTGTGTGACAAGTTTTGATACGCTAAATGATTTACCACTGTTACGTACAGCTGAAACGTACATTAAACACGGCTGACGAATAGCGTAGTGAGACGTTTTATATTCATTAGACACACCTTGTGATGGCTCAGTATCTTTACCATACAAAGGTATTTTTTTAGTGGTGATATTCATTATTATATATAAGGTTATATTTTAAACAACACTAGCCAACATATCAGTTTGAGGATTTTGCCCAGGATTATGTGTATCTATTGTTATTTGGTCTCCACAGCACCCACTGTGTGTGGATATACGCATACGATAAAATTTTATAGCCATTACCCCAATCATCAATGAAGCCGACCCTTCTAAGGTAAGAATACCAATTTCACTTAATTCCATTATAATATATATTACTTTATTATAATGGTGTATATTGATGTTGATTTATTAAGAGAAGAAAACCTCGAAGGTAATAACGAAGATGAAAACACGATATATATAGAAGGGACACCTATTAAAAGTGCCTTGATGCGTGAGGAATTATTTAAACCAAACAAAGGTTTAAGAGGAACACCAGATTACGATGAGAATTTGTCACCAGATGATCGAAACAGAATGGAAACTATGGCTAAAATGATAGATGTTGTATATAATAGACGAAAAGAATATGGTTTTAATTTTTTAAATCCTACAAATAGAAAGGCTTTCAAACGTATAGAGGGACAAAATGTAGAAGACTATTTTTTTCATGAAACAGAAACAGATTTAACAGGTCTTTTTGTCAATGATCAAAAAAAAGAAGTAGTACTTGCAATGCGAGGCTTACTCCCTATCCATGACCAGAAAGATTTATTCCAATTACCCGATATGATTAAATCTACATTATTTGAGAGAGAAGAACCGCATAATTTTGGGGAACAGTTTTTAGAAGATAAAATGCTATTGTTCGATGAATATAACAAAATAAAAGGACAATATCCAGACCATAAAATAGTTGTGACTGGACATAGTAGGGGGGGACAGGCATCTATATATCTTGGTAGAAAACATAATCTAGAATTTTATGCCTTTTCACCTGCTGGAAACCGTGCCGATTATCTAAATAGCATTCCATCAGAAAAAGGAAATATTTACTACCACACAGGTGACCCAGTGAGTATGCATTTTCATAAGCAAAAAGGACGTACCATAGAGCAACATTATGAATCATTCAATAAAAGACTATACCCCCATTCGGTAAAAGATTTTTATGACAAACGTACCACTGTTTTCAAACACCCAAAACAAGATAAAAACGAAAAGGAACGAATGGAGAAGGCAATAGTTGCTGATGTATTAGCAGAAGGTCAAATATACATTGCACCTGAAGACCTTGTCGATAGTGACTTAGGTAATTTTTACTTTGATGACTTAGGTAATTACAATGACGAAGATGACCCAAAAAAACAAAGAACTACGGGACTTACCATGAAAGACCCAACAGATATAAAAATATTTAATGAGTACGTACCAAGTGTGTTTAATGATTTAAATTATAAACAACCCAAGCCCTTCCGTCCTATTACTTTTGAATCAATAGATGGTGACAAAAACAATAAAATATCATTCACAGAATTTAAAAGATATTTTAAAAATATTGGCTACGATGATGAAGATATAGAAAGTTTATTTAATACTTATGATGTAGATGATGATGGAGGTTTAGATAAAAAGGAATTTAACAAACTTATAGCCGTTCTTTAAATGTAGGCGGACGATGAACGTTAAAGTTATTGTATGTTCTCAATACTTTATTGTCACTATTTTCAATATCGCATTTTGTGTGTGCTAAACCAAACACTTTTGACCTGGTGCCTGGTAATGGTTGAGGATATATTCCAAACTGATCAGGTACAGGATTGCGTTCTTTGGTTCGTTTATTTACTATACCAGCTAAATCAGTTACCCCCGAACAAGGTGCATTTTGGTCTGCTATATCATATGTTGGAAGGAAAGAAAACAAACTGTGGGTATTCATGCGATCTTCACGATTATCATATATTAAATCGGTATGTAAGGGCTTTGCTAATGGAATTTTTATTTCCATAGGGGTCATAAATTCTACTTTAGGTTTCATCTTTCCTCCAAGAGGTGCAACAGGTATTAATGATTTAGCACTCATTATATAATGTATAACTATAAAATAATAATTGTTATATATAAATGAAACTTTATTCTGATGAAGATATGCTTGAAAGATGTAAAGATTATCAACCGATACCATTACACCTTGAACAAAAAGTTTTACATCAAAATGAAAGAGAAGACCGTATTAGCATACTAAATGGTGTTATAAAATCACCATACAAAATAGGACAGCCTGTATCCAACGTCATGATGTATGCAACACAATTACCATTTAATATACCCATCGACCCCGATGATTTCCTTAAGGCTTACAATAATTTAGTCGATAAAGAATTAGCCAAACAGAATATTATTATAGAAGATGAACTTTTAGAAAGATATAGCGATTTAAACATAACCAAAGAAAAAAAAATACCTGACGAAGAGGACATAAGAAGACGAAGAGAATCTCAATTATTAGGAAAGCAAACTATTTCACAACGTGTTAGGCGAAGTGATGAAAAAATGAAAGATGAAATTAAAAAATTAGAAGATGAAGACGAAGACCAAAAATTCGGTGAGTTATAGGATAAAAAACATCTTTTTTTTCTCAACATAATACAAATGAATAGCGAAAATTTAACAGCAAAGGGATTAAAATATACTAATGAGAATGGCGAAGAAGAATTAATACCACGTGCTAATATACAAGATGGTTATAAATACACAATAGAAGAAACAGAACGTAAAGAATATCTAATGATGTTATGTATCCAAAAATATCCAGATTTAGATAAGGTCACTATAGAGTTGTTCGTGGATAGGTACATGAATCATAAAGTCGATATGGTAAAAGAAATGGAAGATGACGAAGAGTACATGGCTAAATTTAAATAAATATCTTGATATATATAAATGGCTAACAAATACGAATCAGACACAAGATATTTATTTGTCAACACACAGGGTTTAAACAACAATGGCGATCAGATTAACAATATCAAGCTAAATTTAGGTAGTCGCCCTTTCGAAAGCGATGATAACTCTTTAATTAAAATGTCATTAACCCAGTTTAATATGCCCAAGAATTTTTATGATATTAATTCAACAAATAACACATTTAGAGTGTATTGGGAGGGTTTCGTTCATTCACCTACTGGTACTGTTATCAATGATGTAGATACATTGCTAAAGATAAACGTCGGTAACTATATTACAAGAACTCAATTACAGGTAGCGTTTGCCGAAAAATTAAAACCAATATTAGATTCAGCTTGCCCGACGGGTTGTACTTTTACTGTAGCAAGAATACCAGATAAAACTTCACAATATGGAGTAAAACATAATCCTTTAAGTTTGCCCGAGGTTTCGAGTGTAATAAATTTAAATTTATTTGGAATTACAGCAACGGCTAGTGTAAGTGGGTTTCGGTTCGATAACAAAATTCAAATACAAAGTTTACATATCCCTCCTAGCGAAGGTTTAAAAACCCTTACTGGAGGGACTGTTTTAACAGCTGATGAACAATTCAATTCAAGTGCAACCTTATTTGGAGGCATTCGTTCTAAAAATTTCAGCACATCAGTAGATGAAAACGCATTTAGTGTGACAGCTCCTTCTGATACGAATGTGTGTCACATATTGGGATATTTTCCCATGAATACAGCATTACACACATTACCCTATGTATATTTAAGAGTCAATACTGTGATTAATCAAAGTACTAATAATTTCGAAAATGTTACGCATAGTCATCGTGGCGATACCGTACCGTCACATATTTTAGCAAAAATTGAACGAGTAGAAATGCCTGATGGTTCTATTTATTATCGGACTAACAACGAAGTTATTTATTTGAACAATATCACACAAAATAGATTAAATGATTTACAATTTAGCCTTACAGACGAATACGGTCGAGTCATACCACAAAATGATTTAGGAAATAATATAGACCATTTTGGAAATTCTTTTTATAATTCGACGACAAAAAAAATAAACAAGGAAGGAAATCTGTTTTGTGATTTCACGTTAAAACTTGAAAGATTAAGCATTCCGTTTATGCAGAATGTTTTACAAGGGGTTCCAGAAATCAAACGGCAAAATCCAGATTCAATAAAAACGAGTATCCCGATGTTAAACAATGGTTGTGGATTTTAATTTTTTTATATATCATTATAATATAATGGAAAACGCCTCAGGAATCCCACATGCTTTATCCTACTCGCTTAACACTATGCAGGGAACATCATTTAATAGTTTCGAACTCGCACCATCTACGGGTACAAGCAGTGTAGGAGCAAATGGACAAATTAGATTTATGGTACCGAATAATGGTCTATTAGACGTTAAAACATCGAAGGTAACTTTTTCAGTGACAACTACTGCATCTAAGGGATGTCGTCTCCCAGCCCATGCTGATACGCTTTTCCAACGCCTAGAAGTAAAGGCGGGGGGTGTGACGATATATTCTGGCTCGAATTTTCACGGAATTCTTGAAAACATCAAATACAACATGGGAATAAAAAAGGCTTGTGGTGTTACTGGACATAAAGATTTCCTTGATGCTGGTGACGCCAAAGGTAAATTTATCGGCACTGCAAATGTAAGTGAAACATACGGCGAAGAACTAGGGGTTGCTTCCAATATGTTCGCTATTGATTTAGGCGATTTTGCGAATATTCAACCACGACTCTTATCGGTCGATCTTTTGCCTAGTCTTGAAGTAATTTTAACTCTGGCTGACAACAGCGTGTTATCGTGTGTGACATCGGGTATCCTCCAGCGTGGTGCTGGGTCGGATATTACGACTGTCAATTCGTCAGCATCGGGGGCTCAATTTACAGTCACAAACCCTAGACTCTATGTGAATATGTATTCTTTAGCTAGTGGAGCTTACCAAAATGCTATTCGCTCTCGAATGGCTGATGTTGGGTATTTGTCCCTATGTTATGATAATAACTTGTGCTTCAACTCTGAATGGACAGGGTCGTCTCGTTTCTCTCTGTCTGCCATGTCGTTAAAACGTCTGACTGCTGTGTGGCGTAGAAAGAGTGCGTCTACTATTAGTGGTGCAGTACCCGTCGCTGGTGGTGCATGTGCCGATTTCGACGGAGACGGTGGAGTCTATGGTATTCTAGGGTCGTCGGGTGCTAATAATGGCGGAATTGCCGAATATCAAGGTGCTGTGCAACAATTTTCACTGCCGACCTCTGAACCCGCACATAATGTCACTTCGGCGGCAGGGGCTAGTTTCCATTATGACAGTGCGAATGCTTGTGACTTCCAGTGGAAAATTCAATCTGCTCAAGTGCCTCAATACTTTGCAGATGTTGTTCAACAGGCGGAACTCACCAAGCACGCCTACAACGTAGAAGAATTCGGCAAAGCGAAGATTATGCCCCAGTATCTCTTCAACTATCACGCTTTCAGCATACCGTTAGAACTGCCTACAAGCCCCCTAGACAAAAAGGTAATTAGTGGTTTAAATTCGATGAGTACGAACATGTTCGTAGAACTTACATCAAGTGGCTCTAACAGAGACCTTTCGAATTATGATGTGCTTATATTCGCCACAATCGATAATATCCTGCGGGTCGGTGAAGGTAAAGCAATCGAACTACTAAATTAATTTGTAAAACCAAACAATAAATAAACTTATTATATGTAAAATGAATGATAAAATAAAAGAACAATTATTTAGAAAAAATTTAATATATATTTACGACGCATCAAATGATTTCTTTACTATTCCTATCCCAGTAAAGAAATGGGGGGATAACCAGTTGGCTTTCGAGTGTCCATTTTGCTATAGTAAGTATAAAAAGAATGGACAGCCTTATAAAATGGGGACTCATAAATTACACTTTCATGGAACAGGCGGTGAAAAAGACAAAGATGGTAACTACGGCACTAGAACGCCACACTGTGACAACGAGGCAAGATTATACTGGGATTTACCATCATATGAATTTAAATTAATAGGTGGAAATATGATATATTAAAATCCATACTTTTTCTTGTACGATGCAGTGTTTTTATTAATGTCTTGAGTCTCACCCCAAATAATTTCGTAACTTAATCTACTTGCTGACATAGGTGGTGATTTATCATATACCTTTTTATGTCTTGCTCTGTATGCTTCACGCAGTTTTTTGTCACCAGTATCTAAATATGTAGTAGAACCTTTCAATCCAAAATGAATTGTCTTAATTTTTTTGTCACCATCATAGAATACAGCCATTAATTTTTTATCTTTGTTTGTTGATGGTTTAATTAATACTTTCATTTATATAATATATCATATAATATAAATGGCTAACCTATCAGGGTTAAATAACCAATCTTTTGATACCATAATATTAGACGGTGTAGATTTACAAACCACAATTGGAAATAAACAAGATAGTTTAACTTTTAATCCTCCATCATCAAATAACTCTAATCCTTCCACGTCTGCTCAAATAAAGTCAGCATTAGATTTGAAGCAAGATACTCTAACTTTTAATCCCGTCTTCTCAAATAATACCAACCCTTGTACGGCGAATCAAATACAAACAGCCCTTAATGAAAAACAGGATAACCTAGCAACGATATCATCGCTTTCGGTTTCAAGTCCAAGCACGATTTTTACATATAAAGATACTACAAGCTCTGCTGGTTCGCAACGTGGTGCTAGATTACAAATGACAAGAACGAACGGCACGCTAGGGGCAGAAGATGTTCTTTCAGTACAAAATGACGCTGATGTTATTATAGGCACTCGAGCAAGTGACGATAGTACAGGCTTTGGTCATACCTATTGGAGTAATATAAGGTTGTTCGTTCCTGCAGACGCAGGTAATGCATTTTTTATTCAATCTTGCAATACCAGCGAAGATGTGTATTTTAAACTACTAAACGATGGTAATATCACAATGGCAAAAAACCTTACAGTAGATCAGAGTGTAACGGTAAATCATAGGTTAGGAGTTTTATTTACTCCTACTCATGGTAGCTATGCTATTAATGCAGGGGGTGATATCAATGCAACGGGATATAATACTTCAAGTGATAACAGACTGAAACATAACGAAGTAGATATTGTAGATGGTCTTACAACAATTATGAAACTCAACCCACAAAAATATCTAAAAACTATTCAATCCTACGATGAAAACTATAACTTAATATCAGATAATAGCGGAGGATATACTAATTTGAATTCAGATGATGAAGTGAGGGAAGAGTATGGTTTTATAGCAGATGATGTCATGCAAATAGATGAATTTAAAAATAGTGTGGTGGATTCATACACAGATGGTAGTGGAAACTATGTACCAAAATCTCTTAATTATAATGATATTTTTACAGTTCTTGTCAAGGCTGTTCAAGAACAACAGGTGACAATAAACGAATTGAAAACAAGATTAAGTAACGCAGGGTTATAAAGCGGGGGTGGCGACCCCCTTTTTATAATATATCGCTATATTAATATGACTAACAAACGGAACACATTTTTACATTTAAAATCGAATAGTGGAGTATTGAACACAAAAACTAGATATTATAGGTTCGATTTAATGAACCCTATTGTATGTAAAAAACATGAATTAATCAACGTACGAGTAGCAGAGATGGAAATCCCGATATCTTACTACAATGTAACAAGTGACAATAATGTATTTGAAATGTCTTTTATTTTAGCTGATGGAACTTCGGGTATATTTTCTAAAACATTTACAGAAGGGAATTATACAACCAATGATTTAATAGAATCTCTTAACTCTATAGGAAATAAAACGGCTGGTTTTAATACAGTGTCGCTTGTTGTATCGATAAGTAAAAAAACACAAAAATTTGGATTTGTTGTGACAAGTTCGGCATCAAATATAGACAGTATTAGTTTCGACCAAAATGTGACATGTGAAAAAATATTAGGATTAAACAAACAGAATTTTTCCCCAACCAGCACAGCATCATTTACAATCGTTGCTGATAATGTCTGTGATCTAAACAGAACAAATAATATATATTTAGAAACCGATTTACTATTAGAATCACGTAATACCTTTGGGGAAAAATTAGGAATTTTAGCCAAAGTGCAAATGAATAAGAATTTTTTTGATATAGTACATTTCCAAAATAACACGAACGAAGATATAACACTCGACAAAAAAGATACATATTTAGACCATATAAATTTAAGGTTAGCAACAGAGGAAAACAATCAGACACTTAATTTTAATGGTTCGGAATGGACAGCGAGTTTATTGTTTAGTTTTATAGAACAAGACAAGATGTTGTTAGGGGATGAGATTGAACGTGGAGACACAAACCCCATAATAAATAACATAGGATATGAAAGTGAGAAAGAGTACAGCGATAATGAAATATAATATAAGTTTATATAAAATGGTCTATAACCCATGCCCCCCTGGATTTAAATTAATCGGTGGAATGTGTGTTCCTATAAACGACGACGCTTTGAGAGCATACAACAGTAAAAAGAGAAAGCCCGAACCAGACCCAGAACCAGAACCAGAACCAGACCCAGAACCAGACCCAGAACCAGAGCCAGACCCAGAACCTGAACCAGAGCCAGACCCAGAGCCCGAACCAGAACCAGACCCAGAACCAGAACCAGAACCACCCACACCAGAGAAATTTAAAAAGGTTGATACTTCTGGAATGAGTGAAAGAGATATAGCCTTGCTACTTACCTCAGCTGGTTTAGTAGTCAGTGGCGGTATGATATCAAGTGCGTCTTATCCAGGTGGGTTACAAATTTTTGAAGGTAGTAATGGAAGTACTATTGCTACAACAATAGAAGGACAAGGGCTGGGTGACATGGAAGGTATCGAATTATCAGTACTAAACAGACAAGAAGAAACCACATTATTATTAGGTGAAAACGAAGCAGGTAATATTGTAGTAGAAGAAACCACACCCCTACTAGAAGAAAGCACAGAAGCAGGAGTGGAAATGACAGAATTAGGTTCAGGTGGTGTGGAGACTGCAACAGGAGCCACCATAGATGAAACAACCGCATTGATTGGTGGAGAAACAACAGAAGTAATGGAGGAAATAGAATTAGGTGGTGAGATAGCAGAAGGTCTCATAGAAGGTGCAGAGATCGCAGAG
>Ga0181411_1000913_pt1 | contig 10868 bp, 6 predicted proteins | sample 34SPOviralmetaG_FD_130114 | JGI IMG/M metagenome (GOLD analysis project Ga0181411, IMG submission 130114) | Marine viral communities from the oligotrophic San Pedro Time Series (SPOT) site, San Pedro Channel, CA, USA - 34 SPOT_SRF_2012-07-09 | ecosystem: Environmental > Aquatic > Marine > Strait...
CCCGTGACAAGAGAGTTTATTCGTATAGTCCCTTAAACATCAACGTAGATGCGCTGGGGTCAAGAGCTTCCGAGGAAGGTAAGTTTAGGTTTTCCATCTATACAGCAGCACCTGAGTCTGTTATTAAGATTGTAAACTCAAGTGCCTTTACCGCCAACTTCCAGTCCTGTGAATACGAAGCCAACGTCCACACCCGTTCAACTAGAATATAAAAACGTCTACATCCGTTCTGCACTGCCAAGTGACATCGAGGACGTAGGCGATAACATGCGGGAGATAGACAAGCTGGAGTGTTTGTTAAGCTCGGGGACTCGCCCTAGAGACGCTATACGACACGGACTTGAGACTGATTTCCATACATGGTCTATCTGCTCCAACAAAACCAAGAAGCCTTTGGCTTGCTTCGGGGTTGGCCCGTTGATGCCTAATGACACCAATTACATCTGGTTGCTTTGCACGGATGACTTGATCAAAGAATCAGGGAAGGAGTTCGCCAAAGCCAGCAAAGCGTGGGTTAAGTTTATTGTTAACCACTACCAACTTCCTTGTGTCAACGAGGTACACACCGAGAACACCCTAGCGTTACGCTGGTTGAAATGGTGTGGTGCTACTGTTGAAGAGCCAAAAGAAAACGATTTCTCCTTATTTATTATACACCCCAACGAATAACATCCCTTTATGTGTGAACCTATCTCTATCGGAATAGCGACCGCTGTAACATCATATGCTGGTCAACAAGCTGCTGCTAATGCCCAAGAAAAAGCTCAAGAACGAGCCTCTGCTGCTGAACAGATTAGAGCAGGACGAGCTAATACATCCATAAGAATCCGAGAGGCACAGGAGAATATTGCAAGATCGCAACGTAAAGAATCTGCTCAACTCCAAACCACGGAGGCTAAAGCACGAGCGCGTCTTGTTGCCTTAACCGAAGCAGGAGTTTCTGGGATGTCTCTTGACAGGGTAACAGATAAACTCTCTGCCAAAGAAGCTAGATACCGTTTATCCGAGGACCGCCAGAAGGACTTCCAGACACAACAGTCGGCATTCTCATTGGAGGAAGGCGCACTGCGCTCTCGCATGAACCAACTTAGAATCAATCAACCAATCAAGCAAGCGAGTCTCTTGGAGTCGGGCTTGGCGGGAATAAAAGCTGGGATGTCTGTACAACAAACAAACGCCTAAACATTCACAATGACACAAGAAGAACTTAAGGAAGCTATAGAGCAAAGTCGAAGAGAGCGGGTCGATGTTAATATCGGAGAGGTATCGCTTCGCCCAACAGCACAACCTGGAGGACAATACAATGTCCAAGTAGAGACTACACCAAAGCAGAACGCTTTGACCGATTTTGCAAACGCATTGCGTCAGTTTCCTCAAATCTACGGTCAATATGCTAACATCCAAAAAGAAGCAGGTAAAAAGGAGATTGATGAACTTTCACCGGAGGAGTTAGAGGACCGTGCTGTTAACGGAGATCAGGACGCAAAAGAAACTGTTCTCAATCGTTTTAAACTCCGAGGCATTAACGAAGCTCTCTTCAATGCTAGATACGAGACCAAGATCTTCCCAAGGATGGCAGCGCAGGAGCAGGAGTTTAAAGACATGCGACCAGACGCAGTTGAACAATTCTTTCAAGATGAAAACGGGAATCCAATCGAAGATGAAACAGAAATCATTGAGAACCTCAGACTTAAGTATGCGAGTCTTATACCTGATGACGTAAGGAACAACCCCAACCAGAAGGTGATGTATAACAAACTCCTTCGACAGTTGAATGGGGTCGCGACTAAATCCTATGCGGTGTTGGAACAGAAACGACAGAAGTTTTTGGACGAGAGTGTTTACGCTGGTGTTAACCAGAATGCAAACACCTTTAACATGGGTCTCCCTCAAACCGCTGACGAAGGCAACTCAGAGATCGTCGATCCCGCTGGAGTTAATATTGTTAGTCGCACTGGCACTATGCTTCCCGAGATACAGTATCAGAACGAGGAAGAAGCCGTAAAGGAACCAACAACAATTCTAGGTCAAATCAGTGTCTATTCTCCCCAAAAACCAGGAAGTAAAATTGGTAAAATGGAAGGTGGTTACAAGGCCGCCAGACCTGGTGCTGACGGTGAAAACATCGTTAGAACTCTAGAAGACTTCCGAAAGAACCCCGATACAACGGTAGTGACCGTGGCGGGAAACCCTGAGTATTATGGTCAGAGGTATGTTGTAGACAGTCTTACTTATCAGAACGCAAAAGGGGAACAACACACGCTGACCAACGTCCCTGTCATGGTTCATGATACTGGTGGACGTTTTAAGACTACACCGGAAGGACGCTTTGATATTCCCGCAGACCGTGACTTAGGAAACAAGAGCATGGCAGTTAACCACGGACTTCTTGAAGGGATGCGATTCATTCGTGATAAAGCAAGTGAAAGCGGAGCGAAGGTTAAAGTTAAGAAAACCGCAAAAGAGGCAACCCAACAACGTATCGCAGACATTGGATTTAAGCAATCTACGCTGGTCAACGGGGTCATTGATGAGATGAACAAAACCTACTTCAGGGGACTTGAACAAATGAACCGTGGCTCACAGGTCACACAAACCCAGCTACGCAATAGCGTCGAGGAGAACTTCCAAGAGAAACTTTTGGACGAGATCAGACAAGGGAACCATGTCCAAGTTCAAGCGTTTGTTGACGCAGCTAGTGGCATCGACCCTGATGGGAAAAAGATGGAGCCTTTGAAATTTCAAGGGGAACCTATCTCTCCGCGTATGTTAACTACCTTGAGTAGAGCTATTGAAGCACAAGAGGACAAACTTAACAGAGAGGGTCCAGAGCGAACCGCAAAGGAGAAAGCAGCGTTGAAGAACGTTCGCATTGCTTTGAACAAGATCGCCAAGGATTCTCCTGATGTCTCCCTAGAGGAAACCAATGAGAAAAGAGAACAACTTGTGTTGAAGTTTCAAAAAGAAGTAATTGATAAAGGATACAGTCAAGATGTTCTTGATGACTTCAGAACAGATGTAGGAAACTTTCAATCAATGCTCCCCTTGATCGGAGCAGGTAAAAATTGGAATGGGGTGTATGAGTCCCAAGCGTTTATTGATGACCTTGACAAACAACTAGACCCAGGTGACAAATTCATAACAAGACTCAGCGGACCGGAAGAGTTACTGCGTGTAGGAGAGGTAGCGGATGTAGACTTAAGTGAGATACAGCTAGAACCCGATGCTCTTGCATCACTCAGCCCAGCTAAACGAACGCAGTGGAGCAACCTTACAAACATGATGACCGGAACCGCTGCAACCTCTGCTGTAGGTGAAACCAGTAGCGAGATGGCAGGGTTATTTCAAGAAGCAGGGGAAAAAGACATAAACGCAAACCCGTTAGTCCCTGATCAAGATGAGGACGGGAACCGCATCGAAGATGACGACGGCAATCCGAAGATGATACGCGCGAGGGAGTTATACCCTAAACTGTTGCGTAAGCATATGACCAACGCTCTGATAAGAGAAGTCAACGACACAACGAAACTTAAGGCGATGATTGATGAAGCGAGGCGCATTAAAGGTCGTGAAGTTGAGGCTCCGAAAGATCCGATGGCTAGTGCAATTCTTGAAGAAGAATTAGGGGCTTCTGATTTCTTGGATGAAGATGGTAAAACAACAAACCTATCCGACTACAAAAAACTATTAGGACCGTCTCTTGATATAAGAAAAAGGAATCATTTGAATAGATGGACCGCGACAGCATCAAACCCTGAGTCACTTGCGTTGATGGAGGATAAGACTCCAAGAGCAAAGATAGATTCAGATTTGGAAAGTATGGTTGATATTGTTTCCTATAGTTATTTAGGAAGAATAGGTGCTTCTATTAACAGTAAGAATAAAAAACCAACTGAAAGGAAGAAAATCCGCGCGGATCTAGAAAACCAACTCAAATACACAGGCATTCCAATGGACGTTCACGAGAAAAATCTATTGGTGAAATACTCCAGCAGTTCCCCAACAACCTACGGTAGTCGAGGTGGCGTATACCGTCCCCCCAGCGTTTACTCTACCTATGATCTTAATAGAGAGGATCTCTACTCTCAACCTAAGACTGCTAAAACACACGTTTACAACTATCAAGCAATAAGGGACACTAGAGAGGTCTCTCGCTCAGTTTCTGTCTCGAGACAGGTCAAAAACACCTTCAGGACGCCTGGGAACTACGAAAAGCTTACGATCCTTTATAACATCCACTTCAAAGGCCAAGAAGAGAGCTATCCAATAGAGACCTTCTTTGCTGACCAAATCGCACTTGGAAAACAACTTAAATTTAACCCTTCAAAATAAAATAACATGAGTCTTTTTCGACCTAGCATACTCAATGGTAACCCACTTACCTCCTCAAGCGTATTTGGAGGTGAATCCAGTCCCTTCGCTGCAAACGAACCTGATGTATTTGGTAAAAGAGAATACACGGATTCCGACTACGATCACCTTGGATTCGACGAGGATGAACAAGAGGATGACTCCGGCTTTGTAGACACCGTTACTGACATTGGTAAAGGAATAGCGTATGGTGTTGGGGAAGGAGCGCGGTCAATGATGGGGTTGTTTGACATTATCAGTTTTGATCTTATACCTGATGACTGGCACGATGACCCTTACTTTGAAGACCTTAAACCACAAGGAACCGCTGGAAACATCGCATCTGGACTCGCTCAGTTCACAACTGGTTTTATTCCAGGGCTAGGTGTTGCTAGTCTTCTTGGTAAAGCCACTAAAGCCGGAAAGATTTTAAACATAGGTGAAAAGACCGCGAAGTTTACCAAAGAGGTAACGGCTAGTGCTGTAGCTGACTTCGCAGCTTTTGAGGGACACACACAACGTCTCAGTAACATCCTTGCGGATGATGTAGGTCTTTCCAACGTGGTAACTGAATACCTTAAAGCTGACGAGGATGACAGTGAGTTAGAGGGACGCTTGAAGAACGCGATAGAAGGCGCGGCCGTTGGGGGAGCTTTCAGCAGTGTTCTAGCCGGTATTAAACACCTTAAGGCACTCAGTAAAGGGGACGCAGAGAAAGTTGCCCAAACTCAAAAAGAAGTAGACCTAGCGAACATTAACGATGGCAACGCAACCGAACAAGGGATTAAGGACTTAGATGACATTAAAACGAAGGTCGAAGACAGTGACCCTGAAGATTTAGCTGACACATCCCCACAGAAACCCGTTGCTGCTCCAGATGTAGACTTGAAAGCCCCCAAAGGAAAAGGGAAACCTGACGTATCAAAACTTCAAGCACCCATCAGCGGTCCACAAGCAATCTACCAGAACACAAAAATTGTTAACCGTCTCAGTGAGGTGGACTCCTTGGATGAGCTAGAGGATGTTATGGATGAGCTTATTCCTGATCTCATGGCAAAGGAGTCAAGGACAGTCCAAGAGATGGCTGCTCAGATGATCCAACTGGATGAGCTTAGAGGTTTTGATTCTTCATCTATTGCCGATGCAGTCCGTAAAGGTGCGCTCCAAACAGACAAAGATGTTGAACTGATCACTGAGCTAGCGTTACGCCAGCAAGTAGCCTTCTCTGGTTCACGCCTATCGTTTGACCGTCAGATTGCTTTGGCAAAGCAGATTGAAGAAGTCACAGCACAAGCCGCACGTTCAAGCGACGAAGCCACAGGAGGGCAACTTGACGAGCTATACCTATTGTTGGAAGCTGAACAGAAGCGGTTTTCATTCTTTACGTTGAAACAAGCCACCATCGGAACAGGAGTATCCGACATCTTCAGAGCAAGACAAGCAGGGAACGTAGGAGACATCCAAGACATCGTAGGTAAACAACGCCTCGAAAGACGCGCCGAAGAGATGTATGGTGAAGTAAACGCCGCTTATCTTGCAGACGCTGAAGACATAGGTCTTGATGCCTTGAATGAGGTCAGGACTAGAAGAATTGATGAAACACCGGAAGCTGACTTAAACGAGGACATTCTGAAGCAAAGGCAAAACGAACTTGCTCGTCTGGAGAAGCAACTGGAAAGTAAAAGAAGACGCTCAGAGAAGTTATCCGATACTGACCCAGAGGAAATCAAAGGGACACCGGAAGACCCTGGGGCAACCAAAAAGGAGTCAGAGGTTGTTGATAAAATTAACAACGACATCCGAGTGGTTAAGGAGCAAATCCAACACCACAACAATGTATTTAAAGAGGAGCGGAAGATAATTAAACTCAGAGAAGAGGAACACTATATCGACACGATGAGTGATACCGAGTATGCTGAACGTGTTGCCCAGAGAAAAGCATCCGTTGCGAAACTTAAAAAGATTAAAGAGGAGCTAGACCCAGGTAAAGCAAACTCAACTGTCAAGCAGTTACAAGATCTTATTAATCAGAAAGGAACAAAGAAACTTAACCGCGCTGCTGCCGCTAAGAAACTTACGGAACTTCGTAAAAAGCTAGGTGACCTACGACAATCTTTACTTGAAGGTGACCTTGGGCCTAAAGGAAAGGGAAAGTTAACACCAAAAACGATCAAGCAAGACCCCGAACTGAAAGAGATCTATGAAAAGATCCAGTCAGCCCAAAGGATGCTTAAAGAAGAAAGATCTATTCCTAAAGTATTGGAGGAACTTAAAGCTCTTGGTAGGATGTCAGACGCTGAGTTTGAAGTAACACAAATCATCAACAAAGCTAACATCACAAGGAAAGGTAAAGGCGACCAAAGCGCATTGAAGAAGCTCCAAGAACTAAAAGCTCGTTACACGAAAGCTCGTTCCGCTTCCATTGAGGAATCCGGTAAGGCTCTTAGGTCGAAAAAGGCTTATGCATCTTGGAAGGAATCAAGACCTGGAGATATTCAAAAAGGCATGAAGGACTACGTTGATCGTATTCTTTTCGCTGCTGACCAAGAGACTCCGCTAACCGCTTTCCAGAATGGCGATAAGCTCGCTAAAATGAGTAAGTTAAGAAAGTTTGCTAACCTCGGTTCACGGTGGTTCCAACGTAACCTAATTTCTGGTGCATCCACATTAACACTAAACGTAGGAATACCTCAGACAATGCGAGCTTTGATGCGCTTTGAGCAGACCATAGGAGCAGGGATCAGGACAGCAATGGGTGACAAGGAAGCACAAGCCGTTCTCGCTTCTAGTTTAACTCCGCATTCTAAGCTTAAAGATGTAGCTTTAGGATTCAGAGCAGGAGCGAAATCAGCCCGAACCAAATCCGATGTTGTTACTGGAGGGGATGTTGCTTACGGAGAAAACATGGCCGGCGCACCGATGAATGCAACTGATCCAAGAATCTGGGGTGTTGACGAAAAGACTCTAGGCGGAAAGATATTTAAATGGATCGACACTTTCTTTAATTGGCCTTTCGCTGCGAACGCTGGAGGTGACGGGCTTAATAAATCTATCTCAGCCACAGCACGGATGCGAAATGAATTGGATGTGCATGTCAGAAATAGTAAGGAATGGGCTAATCAATCTCCCGCAGCGCAAGAGTTATGGAAGGAAGAGATGTTACAAAAAGCCATCGACAAAGACGGAGCTTTATACAGTGAAAGCCGCATCTACACTCAACTAGCAAAGAATGCCCGAGACAACGTAACAGACATGCGGATGAACCCAGCGGCGGTTGATCAAGAGTATGAGCGTCTTATTGGTGAGTCTAAGGACAAATTCATTCAAGATCAAAACGTCTTGGATATGATTGGACGAACCAAGGAGTATGCCCAAGAAGTAACCGCGACTGCTCCCATTGAAAGTGATATTATTCGGATGATTAACAAAAAGAGAGCAGACTACCCGCCCCTTACCTTGTTGCTTCCGTTCGTCAACACACCTACCAACATCTTGAAGTTTGGTCTTCAACGGACACCGTTTGGTGCGATGGCTGAGTTAGTCCCACGTTTAACTGGGCGAGCAGCAGAAAGACGCGCAGCGGTAGCGCAGATGAGTCCAATACAACGCGCCGAGTTTACAGGACGCATGGCGACAGCATCCGCAGGGGGAACAGCTTTGCTTTACTTCGCGTATCTTAATAAAGACAAGATCACTGGAAGCGGTCCACGTAATCCAGAAGAACGAAAGGCATTGGAAGCAACAGGGTGGCGACCTAACTCGTTCAACCTTGGAACTCTCGATAACCCTACTTATGTTAGCTACCAGCGTCTTGACCCTTGGGCAACCATGATTGGCATTGCGGCTGACGTAGCATCGTTTAGCTCAATGAACCCAGACCTTGAAGGTGGATCAATGGAAGCAGCAGGGGCCTTATTGTTTTCCATCTCCGAAGGAATCACCGATAAGTCTTTCCTGAGAGGTCTTAACAACACGATCAACATGGTTCAACAACCGGAGGTTTACTTTGGAAAAGGAGTGCGCGATGTAGTCAGTGGTTTAACTGTTCCTCAGTCTCTAGCACAATTCAAAGACTTTGGAGAAACGAATTCATTGATACGCGAATCCCGAACAGTCGTTGACGCAGTTCTTCGTAAGGTTCCTATTGCTCAAGAAAACATCCCACCTAAGAGAACATTCCTTGGTGAACCTGTTTACAAACAGAACCCACTTGGTGTGCTTGGAATCTTCAATCCTATTTATGTTTCCAGCAAGAAGAACGACAGCGTAGACAAAGCAGTCCTAGAGCTAGTTCACGGGTTTGATATGCCATCCACTTACTACTTCAATCACAAGGACACAGACATGCGTAACTTCTACAACGAAGAAGGAAGACAAGCCTACGACCGTTTACTTGAGTTAAGTGCTGAAACAACGATTGGTGGTAAGACTTTAAGAGAATCTTTAAAAGGTCTCGTAAACTCACGACAGTTCAAGGCTTACAGCAAGGCAGTCCAGGAAACCGGAGGCGAAAGCGAACTTATGTCTAAAGACCCGCGCATCAAGTTGATGGGCCAAGTCATTAGTAAATACCGTCTAAAAGCAAAAAATCTCGTTATCCGTGAATTTCCTGATCTTCTGGACACCTTGAACAACGTGAAGAAGCAACAGAACCAACTCAACCAACAAGCAGTAGACGCATTTAATAACCCAATCCCATCCCTCTAAAAAATTATGGCTTTAACAACAACAACCGCCCTGTCATATTATCAACAAGAAAGTGCCACTATATCTGAGTGGACTAACCCTATTAACTTCTCCTTGGACGCGCTTAGTGCTGACGATATTGAAGTATGTGCGATAGCCTCAACAGGTCCATCTGGATTCCAAAGGACTGCTCTTGTAAAAGGAGTTGACTACACCTTGGACTTCGCCGCAAAGACAGTGACTTGCACTTCAACAAACTGGACTGATCTCGACGCGATCCAAGACGCGACAGGTAGCGGGGGAACTTCATATCCACCTGACCAGATACGAGTCTTTAGATCCACTGGAGTAGGGTCACTTGTGACTTACACGGACGGTGCTGTGTTGAATGCTTCCGATCTCAATCTCTCCTATAAGCAGTCCTTGTTTGCGACTCAAGAAATGAACGAAGACGCTGGGTTCACTAGAGGAGGAGTCCAGAGTGTTACAGAAGGGACTTTGGGTAATTTATCAGTGTCATCTGCAAAGATCCAAGACAACGCCGTGAGTGCCTCAAAGATTGCCAACAATGCGGTAGCAACAGCAAATATACAAGAGGATGCTGTAACTGATCATTCACTAGCAACCGGATCTGTTTTAGCGGATCAAATCGCAACCAATGCGGTTAGCGTTAACAAGCTGGCCGATAACGCAGTAGAGACGGTTAAGATAAAGAACGAAGCGGTAACATACGATAAAGTCAAGTCTGCTAGTAAAGCCCAAATGGAAGGACAAAGTGCCGCCGGAGTGGTGACTCCTGATGTGCTTAAGAATAGTCCCTTGGTTCCTAAGTGTTATGGTGTAGTTAGTTATGATGATAGCACTCCAACGCTTTCAAGCGGATCTTTTAACGTGGCATCGGTTTCCGAACCATCAACAGATAAACGCCAAGTCACTTTTACCACAGCGTTAAATGACGCAAGTTATGTGGTATTAGCAACAATGCAGAATCTAAACTCAGCAGTAGGTGCTGATGAAATAGTAACCATAACTGCTAAAACAACCTCATCCTTTACAATGGAGTCTTCCCACAATGATAATGCGGATTTAAGTATTAACTTCGTGGTCTTCGGAAGTATCTATTAAGAACCCATGAACCCAAATCTTAACACACCTATGATCGGGATCACCGGATTGATCGCTAACATAACCCTTGAACAAGTGAACACATCAGTTGCCATCTGCGTAGGATTAACCACCTTAACCTACATGGTCATTAAGATTTACCACGCCCTAAGAAAACAATGAAAGAAGAATCCCGTAGCATTAAAATGGAGGGTCTCCAGGATCTCTTGATTGACACCTTCATTGATCGCATCCAAAGCGGAGATGACACCCCTGCTCTCTTAAACGCTGCCCGACAGCTACTTAAGGACAATAACATCAGCGCAGCAGTCACCAAAGGATCACCCTTGGATAGCCTAGTGAACATCCTTCCCTTTGACGATCCGACTGATCAAGTAGTCAACGAATGAGCGACCTTCCGAAAAAACTCCAAGACTTCCGCAACTTCCTTTGGATGACGTGGAACCACCTAGCACTTCCTGCACCCACTCCTATCCAATACGAGATAGCCGAGTGGATGCAACACGGTCCACGCCGAGGGGTGATCCAAGGATTCCGAGGTGTAGGTAAGTCATGGATTTGTTCAGCCTTCGTCGTTCACCAACTACTCCTTGATCCCCAGAAGAACATCCTGGTGGTCTCCGCATCCAAGAACCGCGCCGATGACTTCTCGACGTTCACCCTCCGTATCATTCACGAGATGGAGATCCTTGGACACCTAAAGCCCA
>Ga0181411_1000914_pt1 | contig 10868 bp, 10 predicted proteins | sample 34SPOviralmetaG_FD_130114 | JGI IMG/M metagenome (GOLD analysis project Ga0181411, IMG submission 130114) | Marine viral communities from the oligotrophic San Pedro Time Series (SPOT) site, San Pedro Channel, CA, USA - 34 SPOT_SRF_2012-07-09 | ecosystem: Environmental > Aquatic > Marine > Strait...
CGTGAAGAAGAGGACAATAAAAGACGACAAATAAGAGATTCACGAGAAGAAGACGGTTCAACTCTAACACAGCAAGAACTGGATGATATCGCCAACATGTCAGCAGAAGAATTGAAAACTGAAATTGAAAGATTAGAGAAAGAAATTGAAAACGATAAATTTGAGGCATCACGCCGACGTGATGTGGATGATACAGATGCGGGTGTTGATACCGATGAAGAAGAAGATACGGGTCTTAGTCTATCGTCTAATGTGGTGAGTGTTAGCAAAGCACAACTACAGCATTCAATTGAAGAATGTCATCGTGCATATTTTCCTGATGATGTCCCTGAAAGTGAATGGAAAAAAGGCATGTATAGACGTGTTGAAAATGATGGTTCTGTGGCACTTATTAAAAAGCATGTGGATGCTGTGCCGCACCTTGGGATAAATGCTGGCACGTGGGAGGTTTCATTTCGTGGCACACAGTTTCCCGATGTAAAAACAGGTATCTATAACGCAATAGCTGATTTAAACTCTCATGTCATTTCTCTTGATAATGCTTTTAATACTGAACACGCAAAAGGTTCACCTGTGCAGTTGATAACACGGGGAGTGACTACTGTAGGATTTGCCAAACATCTTGATTTAATATTTGAGGAGATTATGGCTGAAATAAACACCGAGCAGGGGTTTGATATTATTACACAAGGGCACTCACTTGGTGCTGTGAGTGCTCAATTGTTTGCTTTGCGTCTTTTTCTTACAGAAGGTAGAAAAGTTAAGCGTGTGTATGCATTTGCTTCACCTCGTGGATTTGATACGATTGACACTTTTGTATCTCAGCATATTGAAACGATTCATTTATTAGATGAACGAGACCCTGTCACATACATGTATCCTATATTTTATGAATCACATGCAGGTTTTAAAATCATACAAAAAGAAAATGATACAATTGAGTATTTGAATGATGATGTATTTGTTCCATGGTGTTATAAAGATTATGATGAATCAATGAAAGTTTACAATGCTCGTCAGTTGTCTGCATCAATAGCGGCTCCTGCTTTTGGTTCAACAACAACAGACGAAGAATATTTAAAATACTGGGACCAACAAAGAAATATAATGAACCAATATTTTAAACGTGTATCGCACTCATTCCTTTCATTTGTTAAACAGTGGCAATTTGGTATGAATAGAGAAGCGGCAACTCAATTTTTAAATCGTATAGCAACTACTGGGGATGAGTACCACTATATACCAAAATATAGGGAACTATTAGAAAAACTGGACGATGCACCACATTTTTTTACGGCGTCTCATGTTGATTATAAAGGGATGAAAGTATTAGAAAATACTGAATCACTTGGAAAAGAAAATTTCCGTTTTAGTGAATACTGGCAATTAAAAAGTAATCCAACACTCCCAACACTTGAACAACAAACACCTGAACAACAAACACCTGAACAACAAAAAGCGCAACTGTCTGAAAACTTAGCTGATTATATAACGGGGGATATGCTTGTTAATGGTTTTATCGTGTATGATGAAAACGCAAAAATAAAACATGAAAATAATTTTATTCTCTATTAAATACAAACAATAAACACTTATTAATTATGTCTAATCCTATTCTTCAATCTGCTCAGTCTTCTGCTGTGGTCGCCACTCTTCGGGAGAGTGATACCGTGAACCCTTTTGTATACAACGAGAAAGGTCGCATTGTGTCGCCTCACTCAATGTCTTTGTTGAAAATCACGAAATCATCGGGTTCGGTTGGTGTATCTAAAACGTGTTCTTATGATATTTCTAAGAATGGACTTCTTACGGGTCTTTATTTGGAGTTGACAATGCCATCGCAAGCAGTTGCTTCAGGTGAAACCATTGACAACAACCTCACAGAACTTGCCAGCGGTGCTTCGGGAACGAGTGCCCTTAATGCTGTCGGGTTCAGTGTCATGGGTATCCTTGGATGCATTGATAACATTGTTCTTCAAACCAGTGGTAGACAACTTGAAAGACTATCTCGCTTCCAAATGCTCGCACGTTATTCGTCTCTTCCAGCTTCCAAAAAGGTCGCTGTTCAGGAGTCGCTCAGGTTTGCTCAGCAACCAAATGCAGCAGCCGTCTATAAGGTTGTCATGTGGTTGCCTTTCTACTTCTTCCGTGAACCTGAAAAATATCATTACAATACGAGCTTCAATGAACCGTTGCGTTTGGACATCTCTTTAAGTAGTTGTAAGATTTTTCAAAGCGGCACTTTATCAAGCGGTGTAATGACTGAACACGCACCAACTGATATTGAATGCATTGCACAATACCGCCAACTTGATGCTCGTGATGAGGATGCACTTATTAATTCACAATATGGTGATGGTCTCCTGTCTCAATGTGTGAGCATGATGAAAGAAGAAGCAACTCATACTTTTAAATCTGCCGCATCTGGTGAGACAAAAGTGCCACTTGACTTGAAAGAAAACCTTTGTGTGTCTAAAATCTACATTATGGTTAGCCATCCTAATCCAAAAGATGCAGCTACGTATAACGATACTCTCATTCAGCGTGATGTCGCCAATGAGATTAATAACATCAAACTCACTGCTTCGGGTGTGAATATTGTAGATTGTCATGGAGACCTTCTCAAATACTTTGGTAAATGGGGAGAACATGATTCTTCTAATGTTTCGCACGGAAATGGAGAGCGTGCTTTTGAAAATATCTATTGCATTGACTTCACTACCACACACAAGGGACACACTAACACCGTCGCCTTCCGTGAACTGTCCACGCCACGCCTTGAACTTCAGGTCGCTTGCAGAACTGCTGATAAAGAAGGGTATGAATTGCGTGTAATGTATGAGACTACGACCTTCCTGTCCACCTCGTCCGCCACTGGTCGCGTGCAGTTGTCTATTAGTTCTTAAATTATTATCTAATGGTATTATAATGCATCAATCAACTTATTACGAAAAGAACAAAGAACGGATTTTATCCTCTCAGCGTGAACGTCGTGAGACGAATGAGCATGTTAAACGAAATCAAAAACAATATGCTCGCCAATACTACCAATGTAATAAAGATCGCATTAAAGACAGATACAAGCAAAAAATGCTTAGTCTCCAAAATAACGAATCCATAACAATTGAAAAAAGACAAATTATAATAACATTTGACTAAATAATAAATGGGCCAATCAATTTCACAGTTTGAAGTTATTGATTACTCAACAAATCGCCAATTCAGTGAGGAGCACAATATCAATGAATGGGAAGACATACCACCAAAGAATAGCAAATATTACGATGGAACAAGATTTTTTAAAGTGCCCCGCCATCTGTATCCACAATATACACAGGGATACATGTATGGATATTATGAAAGTATAGATTACTATAAAAATTATATATCAAATATTACAAATGATTAATCACCTTCGTGTTTACTACTTCTACGCTGTATATTGTCTACATCAACTATATCACGCTCTATGTCGCAACATGGTAAAGTTATCTTTGTGCATCGGGAACGCCGAGATTCATTGCAAATAACTGATATACAACCACCGAGTGATAGCAATATGGAACTTACAAAAATACCGAGTTCTGTTAATCCAACCATTTATTATCTTATTTTGATTTTATTTGATATTTGTGTATGAAATGGATTCTGTTGTTCCATGCTAACAGCAAAAGAAGGTCTGTGCTCACCACCTTGTAGACGACTCTCGCCAGTCATACCACCTTGAAACTTACCACTGTCATATGTAGAATATCCTGATTCGTTAGCTGTGTATTCTTTCACTGGGTCAAACTTAAGAATTGCTTCGTCCTCATAACCGTCTACATTACGCTCACCTGCTAAATGTCTTTTATGGTCAATGAATTTACCGAACTCAACACTTTCATCAGTGAATTGTTTAGCTGTGTCTTTGTCCATAGTCTTGAATACACCTTTACCAAAGGTTGGGTTTGGTACTGCGACACTTTCCTGTTTTGTCATCTGTTCAATGTTGGGAGCATAACGCAATCCATTGAATCCGTTCGTGCTTTCACGTTTTGCAATGTTATCAATTTTGAACATAGTTTTATTATTATGTTTGTATATATTATTTTAACATGTTTTTTAATTGCTCATTCTCATGGCTACCATTTCATGGATGCTGTCTATTAGTTGAATCACAACCTACTACCGAAACACTTAACCGTCAAACTTCACAGGCATCTGCCCCTCGTCCTTCCTTAGTTGTATCTTCCCCCCCGAAGCCGGTTGCTTCAAGGGTTCTATTACCATTCTCACGTTGCTCTTCGCATCGCCAACAAAATCGTTGAAACTATTTTTTTCTAGTAGTCTTATCTCTTCGTTGCTTGGTTCTTTACCAATGACAATCTCATTGACACGTTCACCATGTTGAACCATGTCAGGGTATTGTTCTGTAGGTGGTGCTTCGTTTTCAGACAGTTTGCCGTTATTGTGTGCTAAACCTTGCGGTGCAATATATTCGTTCTTTCGTGTCTTTCTGTATTTCAATCCTGCAAATCCATTGTTGTAGTTGGCAAATCCTCCGTGTGTTGCATAGTATCCGTATTTTTCTGTCATGGTCAATCAGTATAATCTTATTATCATCATCAAATATAATAATTTTATTGTTTTGTTGTGGGTTAGCGTTTTTAACGCTTTTTAAGGTAAAAAAACACTTTTATGTAAAATATTGTATTAATTTATGGGTTTATGGGTATGTGTGTGTGTTTGTGGGTCAATGGGTTAGATATGGGATGATATGACAACATGATTTTTTTTTTTAAAAAATTTTTTTACTACGGTTATATATTTTTGTTAAAGTCGTATAACCCAATAGTGTTGTTGTTGTTGTTGTTGGTGTGTTGTTGTTGTTGTTGTTGTCGCTAAAACCATTTTTCAACCTGTTTATTCATTGGAAACAGCTAACCCATTATAAAATACAACATGGTCAACACGTTTAGAACTGCCATAAATTTTTTTATAAACGTGTTGGTCTACGTCCCTGAAAGCACGACATAGTAAAAAATTATATTGATGTACCAAAATACAATTTGCTGTCGTTAGTAATTGTTCAATAATTTCAAATACATCATTTAAATTAAATTGTGTATCATATGTTGAATTATCTGTCACTATATATGGAGGGTCAAGGTATATTAATGTTTTTTCATTGTAGAGTATCTCATGCGGTATGTCTTCACATTTCACACAAATAAATTCGCACTGTTTAAATATTTCAGTAAATCCGGCGTTTTTTTTATACGCCGCTTTTTTATACATTGAGTTCATATAGTGGTTATGTGTAAATAACCACTTTATGAAAACATCATTGTGTTCATATGTTTTCATATATTGAATGAGTTTTTTGGTGTTCAACGCATCACGCTTATAAGGGCACGCCTCATGCAGTTTTTTAACTTCTCTACGATATTCTTCAAAAAATGTCTCGTGTGTGTCTTCTATAATTAATTTTTTTAAATGGTTATAGAAATCAATAAGTTTCTCATTTGAATCATATATTTTAAATTGTAAATGTGTATGACCTAATTTATAATATAGATGTCGTGAAAATCCAAAAGAACCACCAAACGGTTCAAGAATTGTATCATATTGTGAATAATCTACATTAAGCACATCAAGCTGTTTGCTTTCGTTGTATTTTGTTCCTGAATAATTTAGAATAAATTGAGGCGCTGGCATTTAATACAGACACAACTAAAATTTTTTATAGTGGTCTAACCCACACTTAAAGACGATGTGCGCTATATATAATAAACATGACCGACTACTCACAAGGCAAAATTTACAAAATCGTATCACCGAATCATACCAAGGTATACATTGGTAGCACTGTGAAGACACTTGATGACAGATTTTCAAATCACAAATCACGACATAATTGCTGTTCAACTGAAATCATTGATGTAGGAGATGCTCGTATTGAATTGATTGAATTTTTCCCTTGTTTTGATAAAGCAGAATTAGAAGACCGTGAGGGCGAGGTTCAACTGATGGACTGGGACGGATGTGTGAACCGCTATGTAGCGGGTGCTTTGCGTAGGGCAGGAGGTAAGAAAGAATATAATAAAGCATATCGTGAAGCAAACGCCGACAAACTCAAAGCAGACATGAAAGCATATTATGAAGCAAACACCGACAAACTCAAAGCAAATATGAAAGCATACAACAAAGCAAACAGTGAAAAAATAAATGCAAAAAAAAAGGAAAAATGCACATGCTTCTGTGGTGGTGAATATTCACGTTCTAACAAAACAAACCACCAACGAACAAAACGACACATGAACTTTGTTGAGGTTATCAGCATGGTTTAAAACGAAATCCTTGGCTTAGATTTAGCCCAATCCCGCTGATTTCCAAATAGTCGCTCAGTCTTTTGTTTAATATCAGCTTTCAGTTTTCTAACGTACGCCTGATGGTTCACTCGTATGGATTTGTAAGCAAGAACACATATAAATGTGTACTCCTGTAATGTAATTGAATCAAATACACGCCTCGCTTCTTTGAGTCCTTCACGCCCGCTCGTGAGTGTTAAGAAATTTTCTATATAAGTCTCACGCTCTACTCTCGAGGCAAGTCTAGCGCTACAAATGATATCGGCATTCTGTCGTATCACAGGCGGTATCATTGTTATCTTTTGACTGATAAGAATAACGCCAAACTCATTTTTTTTATTCGGGTCTTCTCTCATGATATGACGACCGTTTACTGCTATTTTCTGCAAGTAGCCACCAATCTTTCTAATGTCCTTCGCATCTCCTATGACATCATCCAATATCAACAAAAATGAACAATCAATATAATGCTCAACGGGTTGGTTCTTTTCTTTTACTTTGGCATTGTATTCAGCAACATCTTGCATTTTATTAATTATCTCGCCAACGTGGTTCATGTTCTCAAATTGGTAAGTGTAAGGTATAACACCCTCATAACCGCTAAGTGTTTGAGATACAAGAGCGTAATGAGTGAATCGTTTCTTAGCGTGAAATTGTCTAAGCATGTGTAGAGTAATCTCACTCTTTCCCGCTCGTCGTGGTGATGATATGAATATGAAAGGATTGCTCGGGACATCATCAGCAGTCAAATCTTTGAATGAATTAAATAGTTCTTTGTCGTCATCGTATTCGTTGGTAATGGTTTGCTTAGGGTCAAATGAATCGCCATCATATCCCTTTTTTGATGCTTCGGTTTTTTCCATGTTATATAATAGATATATTTTATTTATCCTTTGAAGCCAGGAATTTTTTGAATATATCGGGCAAGTGCTGGCTGGTTCAATTGTGGTTGAGGGTCTGCAAGCATACCTTGACGCTCATCTACATCATCCTTCAATACATGTCTACCAACGGCTCGGCGTTGGTATGCTTCCATTCCACTGTTTCGGTAATTGACTGACACATGGAAACCATGACCAAATCTATCACCGGTTTTCTTCAACTTATCACCTGCATGCTCTTTCACAGAACCAACACCTCCTTTTTGTGATGCTGATGCAGTTGATGCTGATGCAGTTGAAGCAGTTGGTTTTTCTTCCTCTTTTTCTTCATCTTCATCTTGGTCGCCTTTTTTTTCATCTTTACCTTGTGCTTCGTCGTCCTTGCTTTCTGCTTGTGATGGTGGAGGAGGTGGAGGAGGTGGAGGAGGTCCACTCATTCCACTCATTCCACTCATTCCACCCGTTGGCATCTGCATGCCAATCTTTGACATGATAGAAGCAACCAATTGATGAGCAGGTATAATTACACCTACCTGCATGCTGGAACTCTCACGATAATATTCACGAACTGCTTTCAGCATCATTTTCAAATGGTTTCTTGCTTTTGAATCGTTCTTTTTGCTCTGTTCTCTGTCTTTCTTGTGTGCATCAGTTTGGAACACTTTAATAACATCCTGATATAATACATGTAAAGCATCAATACGTTTACGAACTGTTTTAATTGGCATATCATCAACTTCTTTCTCTTCTTTGGAAATATCTAATGTTGACATCTTCATCGCTTGGTCTGGTGTCATGTCATTTCGCCCTTGCTCCACGACAACCGTGTTATCTTCTGGTCTTGGTAGTCGTGTCAGTTTAGCCGCTTCTTGTTCGGGTTGGACTTGTTCACTTTCAATTTCAACTTTACCGCCTTGTTGTGCTTTTAGTGCACCTTCAACTTGCACCTCTTCAGCTTCTGCTTTTGCTTTTGCTTCTGCTGCTGCTTTTGCTTTTAAAAAATTTTTTGCAGCATTTATTTCTGCCTCCGTCGCAATTTGTTCAGGTGTCTTTTCATCATCCTTTGTCTTTGACAGCTCTGCGGCTGCTGCTGCTTCTGCTTCTGCTGCTAATTTTTTCGCATCTTCTTCATCAATTTCTTCCTGTGTTTTTGCATCCTCATCCTCCTTCCCCATTTTTTCAGTTTCTTCAGTTTCTTTCATTTTTTCTGTCGTCATTTGTCGTGTGTATGATTTTCGTGATGCATCATATTGTGAAAAATCACCTTTATAGTTTTTTACAGATGGTCTATAAATATCATAATATTCTTTTCTTGAGTTGCCGCCTTTTTCCCTCAATGGTGGTTCAAGACTGACAGCAGCGATTCGTGTTAAATCCGGATTTTCTTTTTGAAAATTTTTATCAGTACCAAAAACCTTTTTTATATCAATAATATCAATACTATCACCTCTTAAAAGAGCATTAAATAAAGGATTTTGTGTTGCTGCCTCTTTATTTTTTGCAGAATAAACTTGTTCAAGAAGATATTTCGTTGTTTTTTTAAACAGACTAAATGTCGCATCATCTTTTCTTTTGAATTCGCTATCTTGATATATTGCATTATCGGGGCGAACTTCTCCAGTTGATTCTCCCCCTGCGTCAGTTATAAATTTACCAGTGCTTAAACGATTATTTTTATACACATCATTTGTCTCTTTTAGGGAGTTTGAGAATTTATTGACATCTTCGTTATATTTTTCTATTTTCTCAACCAGTCTTTTAAAAAGTAAGAAGGACATTTGAACTTTTTCAAAACTTTTAAACTTTTTAACTTTTCTAAAAGAAAATATTATATATATTTCAACATGTCAAACATTTATAACGAATCTATTTCTTTTCATCCAGAAAAAGAAGACGGTTCATGTCATATTTTTTCGCCGACAAAATTACAGGTCCATGCTCCACGAGTCCAATTTTTAGACACGGTTGACCTTGGACCACGCACACAGTTCACTGAGTTAGATGACCATTCAGGCAACAAAATGATTGAAACGAATGCAACCAAAACGTTGACATGTGCCAGTGATTTAACATTTGATTTCAACAGTTGCACGAATAAAAATGTTGTTGTTGAACAATTTACGAGCAACGACACAACAAACACATTCGCAACCGCCTCCATACAACCGACAGCAATAGCAACATGCAACCCCACAGCAGGATATGCTCATCTTGATGCAGAGATTGATGCGTTGACTGTGTCAACGAACAACGCCCTAACACGAACACAAGGATTCACTACGAACAGAATACTACGCTCCAATGGTGCGGGATTGATTGAAGAGTCAACTTTTGACACTGATAAATGTGTTAGAAACGATTTGAATACTCAGCAAAATGTGAACAGTGATATAAATCTGGCAAGTGGTAAACGTATAAAATACGACGGTGTCAGTATTGAACTCTCTTCTGCTACTAAATTGAACGTTGATTTATCAAATATTGGGTCGTCTGTTGTTCCAGAGGCAAATATTCACTCATCTATCACGAGAGACACGGAAGTGAACACAGCGACAACCACACAATTAAATACGAAACTGAATACAGATTTATCTAATATTGGGTCGTCTGTTGTTCCTGAGGCAAATATTCACTCATCTATTACCAGAGACACAGAAGTCAACACAGCAACAACAACACAATTAAATACGAAACTAAATACAGATTTATCTAATATTGGGTCGTCTGTTGTTCCAGAGGCGAATATACATGCAGATATTACACGAGACAATGAAGTGAACACAGCGACAACCACACAATTGAATACGAAACTGAATACAGATTTATCTAATATTGGGTCGTCTGTTGTTCCTGAGGCGAATATACATGCATCAATCACGAGAGACACAGAAGTGAACACAGCAACAACCACACAACTCAATACGAAACTAAATACAGATTTATCTAATATTGGGTCGTCTGTTGTTCCTGAGGCGAATATACATGCATCTATCAGCAGAGACACTGAAGTAAATACACTATTGAATTTAAAACTGAATAAGAACCTTGATAACATTGACGGGATTGTTCCACTGGCAAATATTCCCTCAGGTGTAGCAAAAACTGGGTCATCAACGAATAATTTCACTGCCACGAATAACTACACTGGTTCAGCGGTTATCAATTACTTTCCAACTGGAAACATTCAAATGAACCGAGAGGCGAAAATCATGACAAATCAAATATCGTCTAATGCAATAGTTGACAATACACAAGTTGAATATTGTGAAAAACAAGGTTGTTCTTTTAAAGATGATAATGAAACCTTTGCAGGTATTAAAACGTTTTCAGCAAATGTAAAATTAACTAATCTATCAGCGAGCAAATCGTTAGTATTGGATGACCAAAATATTATTTCTACTTCTAACGGTTTGCTCATGACAACCGCTGAACAGGCAAAAATAGGTAATTTAAGCGATAACGCAAACAGCACATATGCCCCTAAGGCATCCCCGTCTTTTACTGGGGACGCTACATTTGCGGGTGATATAACTGTGGGGAATGGTAGTAATGGCATATTTTTCGGTAGCGATGACAAACCAAAAATAACAGCATTTGATAATAATTTAATCATACAGACTAATGACGCTTCTAA
>Ga0181411_1000919_pt1 | contig 10855 bp, 13 predicted proteins | sample 34SPOviralmetaG_FD_130114 | JGI IMG/M metagenome (GOLD analysis project Ga0181411, IMG submission 130114) | Marine viral communities from the oligotrophic San Pedro Time Series (SPOT) site, San Pedro Channel, CA, USA - 34 SPOT_SRF_2012-07-09 | ecosystem: Environmental > Aquatic > Marine > Strait...
CGTCAGCACTACCTGCTACAGATTTGGATAGATATCCTGCTGCAAAAGCGTCAAGGACATCAAGATTATTATTCGTTTTATCACCCCAAGTACCAGCGTTTTCGCCAGTTCCTTGTAGTTCTAATTTCAGTCTATCTGAATATGTGGATGTCATATTGTATTTTTACCACCAACAAAACGTAAAGTCTACTTTTTATAGTAAGCTGGTAAGCCTAACATAGGTCGACCATCAAAAGCATTTTGCTGACCAAACTCACCGTTTTTATTATTATAATGTAAAAATACTTGACCACAATCATAACCTTCAAAAGGCTCTCTCCAATGCTCTAATAAAGTACCTCGATAAACTAATAGATCACCTGGTTCTAAATCAACTTGAATACCTTTCTTACCTTCATCACCTGAAGGTTCTAAAAAGATTGGCCACTTATCACCACCAAGATTTAATGTGCATGATATTTCACAAGACGGTCTATCTTTGTGTCGGTGTAATGTGTCTCCATATTTGTATATACGAGCATAAGAGTATGTAGGAATTAATTCTAATTCTGTTACTTGTTGCATGATTGGAAGCACACGAATCATTAATGTTTCCATTGCAAGATCTGCATAATGAGAATACGTATCGGGAATTTGTGTGTCTTCCCATGTACCCCATGTTTGATCAAACGGAGATATATATCTTGTGTCCTTTAAATGTGATGCAACTGCTCTTTTGTTTTGAAAGTATGCGTACGTAAAACTTGCAACTTCTGGTTGCACTGCACCTTTAATTACAACATAGTTATTTTGTTGAAAAAAATTACCTTTTTCTTCTTGTTTCTTTTTTGCCATTTCTACTCCTATCTAAACGGAAATCCTAAATTCCAAATTACTAACGAATACCGTGTACCTTTTGTAACAGGGGCTACACGATGCCAAACAAATGAAGGAAATACTATTACTGATCCTTTGACTCTCGCTTCTTTTGAAGTTTGAATAATAGAGGTATCTTCATTTTTATTTCTTAAATTAAACTCTAAATCTCCACCTTCATACTCACTACCGTCTGCTAAAGACACGGTGACAGAAAGTTTTCTAATAAGACCGTCAGTAAAGTCTCTTGGTTTATTGTATGGTTTATTCCAAGAATCTTGATGCCAATCATAATGTTGTGACTCACGATATTTTGTAAATTGACAAGACTCAGAATGATGCCAATCAAAATTCCAACCTGCTTCTTTATTTGCTTGATGTATGTAAGGTTGAATCTCACGATAAATCCATTGATCATTCATCCACGCAATTGATGAATTTCTTGTCTTATAAAGTTTAGAGACATCTTTTTGATCGGTAGGAACTTTACCATCATAGTCTCCCGTTAATGCGGTTTGTTCTGATTGTTGTTCTCCATAAGCAATGATGTCATCGCAAATACGAGGAGGAATAGCTCCTTGAAAAACATACCAATGATTTTGTAAATTCATTCTAACTCCTTCTATATATTATAATATATTAGGATTGTTAAAAATCAACTATTGAAACTTGTACCTTATGACTACGATGCCTGAACCGCCTGCTGCAGGTCCACCACCATTGAGATTTGATCTTCCACCCCCACCACCAGCGCCACCACCAGTATTAGCTGTGCCATTAGTTCCTGCTCCTGGAGAAGCATATTGACCACCAGCGCCACCTCCTGAACTTGCTGGTCCGGGACTAATATCATCAAAGTGAGCGCCACCTCCTCCACCGCCACCTCTTGCCACACTAGAACCTGTGATTGAAGAAGATGTGCCAACACCACCAATTCCTCCAGTAGTAGAAGTTGCATTTTGACCTGCACCGCCAGAACCACCACCGCCACCGCCTCTGGTAACAGCAAATGAGTTCCCTCCAGGATTGCCTTGAGGAGGGCTAACGGAAGGTACATTACCTGATCCTGCAGTTCCAGGTTCGGGCGATGGAGAGGGATTGCATTGTCCACCTCCAGAACCTCCAGGAAATCCTGATGTTCCTGTCGCACGACCACCACCTGCGGAAGTAATTGTTGAAAAAATTGAATTTGAACCATTTTGAGGAGAACCTGACCCACCACCACCTACTGTGATTGGGTAGGCTTGTACAGAAATAGGAAATCCACCTGTAGCGGGATTAGGAAAAGATTCACGGTAACCACCTGCTCCAGCTCCACCAGTGCCTGATCCACCACTACCACCACCACCAGCTATAACGAGATAATCAACAGTGTTTGAACCAGTTGCACCACCTGCGTCTGTGACAGTGAAAGTTCCAGAAGACGTAAAGGTATGAATTTTAAAATCACCTGATGTTGTTATGGTGCCTCCTGTTGCTGCAACAAATGTTATATTAGGGGTAGTAATAGAATTACTTGCTGCAGAAGCAGGACCTGTTCCTAGTGCGTTTGTAGCAGTAACTGTGAAAGTATAAGAAGTGTTCTGAGTTAAACCAGATACAGTAATAGTTCCAGAACCAGCTTGACTTAAAGTTCCTGTAACACCATCAGGACTTGATGTAGCTGTATAACTTGTAATTGCGGAATCACCATTATTAGCTGGAGCGGTAAAAGCCACAGTCGCTGTAGTAGTGCTTGTAGCTGTTGCCGTTCCTATGGTTGGAGCACCAGGTAATCCTGTGATTCCTGTGCCTTCTAAATAAGAAGCATCTACAACCCATCCTTGAGTTGAATCTACATATACAATAGCTATTGCTGCTCGATCTTGATTTAAAATTCTATTACTCGTTCCACTGAAAAATTTATTTCCATTAGGATTTATTGTAATGTTGTTAGTACCTGCATTACCTGAATAGTCTACTATTGAGATAGGATTACCTGCACTAGGTGATGAGGGAAGAGTGACTGTTATAGCTGAGGAACTGGTATTTATAAAATAACCTTCTCCAGCAGCCGCAGTAAAGCTCGCTGTTTTAACTGTAGTTTGCCAATCTATAACACCATTAGGTGTAAAACCTGTTGCAGTCGCCCCAGAACCTAGAGCGATTGTATCTCCAGACTCACCTAAAGTTAATGTGGTTGCTGTCTTGGGTTTAAGCGTATCAACGCTTATTGCACTATTGGGTCCATCGAGTTCTAAATCTGCCATAACGATAAGATACTACAATAATTGAAATTGAAAAGAAAGATTTACTATGGGTTCATCATTCTTATTTGGTGTTAAATAATGATTTAGTTCAGAGTTAAATAGAACAAATCTATTGTGAAATAGAGGAATCCTATATCTAGCATGTTTTTCTCTACCTTTGTCATACTCAAATATTAAATCTGAGGGAATTTCATTATCTGATAATGTATATATACAAGATATATCAGGCGAGTTCCATAGATCAAATTCATCAATGTGATGATGAGTATTTATAGTATGTCCTTTGTTTTGCACCAAAGCTGCTCTTTGTTTTATTACAGGTGTTTTCATATACTCCCCTCGATAATGATCACGAATATAATCTATAATCCATGTAAGATGTTGATCATCGTCAACATGTACATAGTCTTTATGATAATTAAAAACATCATCACTTTGAAATTTATTGTCAGAGTAATTTTGTAGAATATTTGTTTGAATACGATCGAGATTTAATTTGTCTTTGAGAATAGATGGTATTTCATCAAATATAATAAATTGTTCTGTAAGAGTAATCTTACTTTGCATTTATATTATAGAGATACCCAATTAGATGCAGAGGCATCCCAACGAAAGTTTCCTGCAGGATCTTCTTGATCAGTTGCAATCCAACGAGTGTTACTCTCATCCCAAGAAATTCTGTAAGCTTTAGCAGGATCACCATATTCAGTTACAGAAGGATAAGTAACAGGTGCATCCCATGTGCAAGAAGTTTCGTTTAATACCCATGAGTTATAAGGTTTGGGTTCATAGAATGCATCACGATCTTCATCATAAGTAAATCCTATACCTGCATAATTTTTTCTAAAAGCTTTTGATTGATCAGAAGATTCTGAACCATCTGCTTGATAGTGTTTACCACCACGTGTGTTGTAGGAAGTTTTTTTCCAAAGTGGCCAACCGTGAATGTTTTCTAAAAACTGTACTCCTACAGCTTCGTCTTCATTACCATTAGAATCTTGACAATCAGCGTCAGCTACAACTTCTACTCCGATAACTTTGGAGTTAATACCTAATTTTGCATAATGTGCCATGTTATTTACCTGCTCTTAATTTAATCTGTTTTATTAATTTTTCAATCATTGGTTTTATGAAATTAAATCCCATTGTTGGTCTGTTTCATTCCATTGATAAAATTGTCCGTCATCTGGATAAGCAACAGGTGCTTCCCAAAGACAAGTATCTTCATCTAATACCCAACTGTTAAAAGGTTTGGGTGGGATAAAAGCATCTCTTGTTTGGTCATAACTATAACCAACACCAGCAAAGTTTTTTCTTATAGTACCATTGTAAGATGTTTGTTTCCAAACATCTCTAGTGCCATATAAATTATTTAAAAAATCTACTCCAGCTTGTTCATTTGTTGCAATATCATTAGATACCACTTCCACTCTTTCAATTATGTTTCCAACTCCTAATTTTGCAAAATGTGCCATTACGCTGTGTAACTCCCTGAACCTGTGTATGTTAATATTGTATCTGAACCACTTGTTGTGACTGTTGGTGAACCTGTTGTTGTACCTGAGTAACTAGCAGTTGCTAAACGAAGGATAACGATACCTGAACCACCAGCAGCACCACCAGTAGGTGAAGCTCCACCACTTTTACCACCGCCACCTGAACCAGTGTTAGTTGTTCCAACTACAGGAGTTGCTCCAGCAGCACCACCACCACCAGAACCACCAGCACCACTACTATTACCAGTGTTTGTTCCAGCACCACCACCACCAGCTCGTGTGACTGATGAACCAGTGATTGTTGAAGCAACGCCATTTCCTCCAGCACCACCAAATGTATTTCCGCCATTTCCTCCGACAGCACTAGCACCACCGCCACCACCACCAGCTGAATAACTAGCATTATCACCAGCACCAGTACCACCAGAAAAACCTTGATTGGCAGTTCCAGCAAAAGGTCCTTGAGTTGCTCCTGGAGGTCCAAAACCTCCACCACCAGAACCACCAGTAGAACCAGCAGTAGTTGTAAATGATGAACCTCTACCACCACCAATTGATGTTATAGTTGAAAAAACAGAATCAGAGCCACTTGCTCCGTTACCACCTCCACCGCCGACTGTGACTGTGTATTGTGTTCCTACAGTTAAAGTAAGTGCAGACTCCGAAGAACCTCCACCACCTGATGACTCAGAGTTGTATGATGCTCGATAACCACCAGCACCTCCACCACCTCCGTAGCCATCACCTCCACCTCCGCCGCCACCAGCAATAACTAAAAAATCTACACTGTAAGTTGGTATGACAGGATTATTTTCAGACACTTCATCAGATGTTGGTATCCAACCTTTGGTTGCACCTGAATAAACTACTCTTAGTGCTTGACCACTTGTGTCGTATTCAACAGCGTATGTATCTGCCTGTCCTTGATAGTTTAATCCGTTACTATCTATTATAATTTTGTTTGTTCCCCATGTTCTTGCATAGTCTACTAATTCAATCGTATCACCAACACTTGCAGAAGAAGGAAAAGTAATAGTGCATTGATTAGAGGTTGTATCAATCCAATAGCCCCTACCAGCGACCGCTGTTAATGTTGATCCTGTGACAATCGTTGACTGCCAATCAGTTCCTGTTTCAATACCTGTTAAGTTTGCTCCACTTACTGCAGGGAGTGTTGCAGGGAATCGTGCGTCAGGAACCGTTCCTGATGTTAAATTTGTTGCATTGAGTCCTGTAAGTCCACTACCGTCAAGCGTTCCTACTATATTAACAGTGTCTGTGGCCTGTCCTAATGTCAGGGTATCCCCTGAGTAAGATTTTATATTATTTACTTTTATATCACTTGCCATTTTTAATCCTTATTGAAACTTGTACCTTATAATCACGACTCCTGAGCCACCTGCTCCTGAAGTATTTTTATCTCCACCAGAGCCGCCGCCTCCACCACCAGTATTAGCTGTACCAGCGCCTGCATTATTACTTGGACTTGCACCAGAGCCACCGCCTCCAGGGCCACCAGCGCCTGCAGTGGTAGGAGAACCCGAAGAGTACGCACCGCCACCACCACCACCAGCTCTTGTGACAGAAGAACCTGTAATTGAAGAGGCTGTTCCATTTCCACCAGGTGCACCACCATACGAAGCACTATCGCCTGTGTCAGAACCTGCTGAAGAGGCTCCTCCACCTCCACCTCCACCACCAGAATTAGGTGTTGGGCTTTGAATACCACCAGGATTACCTTGAGGGGGGCTAACGGAAGGAGAATTACCTGCGCCCGCTGTAGTGGTTTGATGGTTTGTAACTCCACCACCTGAACCACCAGGAGAACCAGGAGAACCAAAAGAACCTGTATCAGTTCCTCCGTGCCCACCGCCAGTGGATGTAATAGATGAAAAAATTGAATTATTACCAGGATTACCAGTGTTATTCTGACCTGATGTAGCAGCTCCACCTGCTCCAATCGTAATTGGATAACCTTGAGCAGAAACTGATAAACCTCCTGTGGCAGGATTAGGAAAAGATTCTCTATACCCACCTGCTCCAGCTCCACCTGCTCCATAGGTTAAATGATTGCCAGCGCCAGCTCCACCTGATCCTCCACTAGCAACTACGAGATAGTCGACAGTGTTAGATCCTGCTGCGGAACCTGCGTCTGTAACAGTAAAAGTTCCTGATGAAGTAAATGTATGAATTTTAAAATCACCAGAGGTTGTTATTGTTCCTCCAGTAGCAGCTACAAATGATGGAGCTAAATCACTTACATTACTTTCGTTTGTGTAAAGCCAACCTTTGGTTGCATCCACGTAAACTAAAACAACAGATGCTCTATTTATTTGTATTAAGCTGTCATTTGCGACACCTTGAATGTTTGATCCATTTCTTGCAATCGTTAAATTATTAGTTGCAAAGGTTGCTGCATAATCTTTAAAAGCAACTTGATCACCTGCACTAGGTGAAGCTGGTAATGTCGCTGTTATGGCACCTGATGTCGTATTAACAAAATAACCCTCACCTGCAGCCGCAGTAAAGTTAGCTGTTTTAATTGATGATTGCCAATCGATTCCTACAGGTATTGTGCCTGAAGAACCTAAAGAAATTGCAGTTCCGTTAATTGTAATAGCTGAATTATCTAAAGATGAATTAGGAATAGATCCTGCTGTATAAACAACAGTGTCTCCTGTTCCTCCGAGGGTTAATGTTCCGTTTCTACTTTCAACGGCATCTACTTTAATCTTTGACATTTATAATATCACCAATGTTCCTGTAACTGTTTGTGTTCCTGTAACTGTAACAGGACCTGCTAAAACTCCAGAGTCAAGAGTCTGATCATCACTAAGTGTTGAGTTATGTGTCGTCACATATGTTGTAGCATCCATACTTGAAGAGGGTGCTTTTGATGCAGGATAAGTACAGATAACTGTTTTTTCCCCTGCAGAAAAATCTACTTTATTGTCTGAATTAGATGATGAGATAACGGTTGTTCTTGATAATGTATCAGGTGTAGCATCGGTTACGGTTCCTCTACCTACTTCAAATTCAGTACCAGCAAATATTGAATAAAATGTTTCTTTACCATTACCTACTCCTACAACAAAGGTTTCAAAACCTTCAACAGCACCTGCTAAATTAACAGTGCCTGTTCCTGTAGTGGTTGTAGTTTCTTTAACACGATCGTTTAAAATCAATTGAGCCATGTATTAATTTATAGCACTAAGCTACCTCTCTGTCATCAACTTCTGTCCATACATTATTAGCAGAATCATCAACTTCTGTCCATGTATTCGTATTACTGTCATCTACAGGAGTCCATGCATTGTTGACTCCTGGTATCACAGGAGACCATGCGATAACACCGACACCTGTTTGACCAACGGATAATCCAATACCTGTTGGAGTGACTAGGGCAGAAGCGGTTGTGGTGACACTGCCTTGAGCAGAAGTAATCGCCTGTCCTGTAACAGAAACAACGGCTCCTGCTTGACCTTCAGCCTGACCTTGAACAACGGACAGAGCTATTCCTGTAGGTGTAACTAATGCTGATCCAGTGACATTTTCATCACCTATCGCAGTGGTTAAACTTTGTCCTGTAACAGATACAGTAGCAGATCCTGTAACAGTTTCCGTTCCTAGCGTTGTTGTTAAAGCGATACCTGTTGGTGTAGCTGTAGCAGAAGCAGAAATTGTTTCATCACCAATAGCTGTAGCTAAACTTTGACCTGATACTGATACGATTGCAGATCCTGATACAACAGGAGTACCAATAGTAGTTTCGACTAATGCTTCCGCACCAACAACTATGGTAGTTTGACCACCAGCAACAATACTGAAAGGACCAATTGCTGTGGATAAGGATTCACCAGTGACAGCAACTCCTACGTTTGGAATTACTACACTACCAATGTTTGTGGATAAGGATTCACCAGTGACCACAACATCAATGCCAATACCAACAGTAGTATTTCCTTGTGTTGCGGTGAGGTTAATACCTGTAGGAGAAACAACAGCGTTTCCAACAACTGTTTCTGTACCTAAAGTTGTGGTGAGAGCGATTCCTGTAACAGAGACCGTGGTCCCCGTAGAAATAGTTTCAGTCCCAATAGCAGTGTTTAATGCTATGCCTGAAAGGGCAACGGTAGCGTTCTTACTACCTTGAGCACTAAACGAATCTTCAGCAAAGGTTGTAGTTCCAAAAAACATAACTATATCTTAGCCCAACTACAACAAAAGCTAAATGATTATATTAAGATATTCTTAATATAGCGTTAGATGAATCTGCTGTTGGGAACTGAATTGTAAATGTACCTGATGTTGAAGTCTTCACTGCACCAAAATCTAGAACCATAACTGCTGCATTTGTATTAGTTGTTGCAGTAGTGTTTGCGTTATAAATAACGGCAGCTTGCGCTGAGATTGTTGCACTTGTAAAACTTAAATCACTGAAATCAATAAATGCTGTTGCACCAGTAGCTGCAGCACCTGAATTTGTCAATGCTCCACCACCTGCAGCATAAGTACCTGAGGCACCTACTTCGTTACCTGTAATATACGCAGTAGTAGTAGCACTAAGGGTTGCAGAGTCTGTATACAAAGCAAGTTTAAAAGCGTCTCCACCAGATGATCGAAAATCGTGTTCGCCTTGTAATAGTTCTACTTTAAAACTATTGCAGACTGCTTGTGTAATGGCCATCTTTACTTACCTCCGGGATCTACTGACTTTAGAGGAATACGGAGGACCCCATCCGCGTATTCATCTCTTCGTTTTCTGCCCATTTGTGTTTGTGCTAAAAATTGCATCGCTTGAGCATACTTTTGATCGTATAATTGCACATATGTAGGATTTTTCAAGTAGGAAAAAGCCTCGACAACTGTGCCGTAAATTAAAACTTCAGGTGCGTTATTAGATAAATAAGTTGTTGTGTTTGTGCTTGATAATCTGTCAGGTGTTTTATTGTACCACAATTCTATTTCATAAGCTGCATCAGGAGTAGGAGCTACAATCAATGTATTTTGATCCCAGTTAGCATAGTATTTAGGTGTACCTGTATCTGATCTATCGACATTATACTCATCAATAAATGTTGTATCTCTTTGTTCCAACCAAGTTCTGTCCTTTGTGATTTGATCTTTTATCTGAACTCCTCGCTCAAAAGCAAAATCACTAGGCACTGTAATAAAAGGACTTCCTATGGTGAAGCTAGAAAATTGAAACTTTCTAAAAGCGTCTAAGTCTAATTCTCTTTGAATTTTGTTTTCTACATTTACAATGAATGTATTGATGAGAGAATCAGTTAAAACCTCTGATCCTACTTCAGCATAGTCTCTTACATTAGATACAAGTTCAGAATAATTCATGATGTGCTCACGGTTACATTACCAACTTTCGTAGCAATTAGCAACTTCCTGATTTCTGTAGAAGGTTGCATACCATCGGACTCAAAACTAGAATCCCCTGGTGCTCCTACAAATACAACAACTGCTTGAGGTACATCTGGTCTTGGATTTTTTAAAGCTTCAGCATCAGGTGCGTGATAAGGAGGGTCTAATTGAGGATGCTTCGGTTCGTAACACTCAGGACAAACAGATAATCCATTCCATTCTTTTCGTAAATCTAAATAATCATATTGTTGTCCGCATCTATCACAAATAGCTTGTGAATATTTTCCAACTGCGAAAGCCATGATTAAGTCCTAAAATAATTTTGTGGCACAAGATGAACAGAAGTTCTTTGACCGTCCTCTGTTAATGCTCTTTGTAATTCATCTTCATAATAAAGTTTCATTTCTTGAACTCTACCTGGGCTATGTTTTTGAGCGAGATAGAAAGACAACCCTGAAACCATACAAGGTAAAAATCTATAAGGAGCATCTGGAGTATTGGTGTATTTACCTGCGTCTTCAATCCTAGCTACATAGTAATAATTAATTTGAGTATCGGTTGTATTAGGTGTGAGATAAAGATTAATTTCTACATTAGATAAATTTCTTCTTACATAATATTGTGAAGGTGTTCCTGTAGAACTTTTATTAGGAATAGCTTGATACTCTGATCTTGAAATTTTTGTCATGGTAGTGTCTGTACTACCATTTCTGAAAACTGCTTCTAAGACATCACTACAATTAGATGGAGCAGTATATGTTGTCGTAGTGGCTACCAAGTTTTGAGTATGATTTGTTACTTTCCAAAGATGAACTCCTCTATTACCCCATTCAGATAATAATAAATTCAGACTTCTTCTAGCTGATTTTAAATCATAAC
>Ga0181411_1000920_pt1 | contig 10845 bp, 17 predicted proteins | sample 34SPOviralmetaG_FD_130114 | JGI IMG/M metagenome (GOLD analysis project Ga0181411, IMG submission 130114) | Marine viral communities from the oligotrophic San Pedro Time Series (SPOT) site, San Pedro Channel, CA, USA - 34 SPOT_SRF_2012-07-09 | ecosystem: Environmental > Aquatic > Marine > Strait...
AGAAAATAAGCAGACAGTCACAGTAGATGGCAGTGAGTACAGTCTAGATGACTTGTCTGAGACAGCGCAGTCTATAGTTGGGCATGTGATAGCTATCAGGCAGGAGGTAGGGGAAGTAAGACACCGCCTTGTAACCCTCCAAGCTGCGGAGTTGCAGCTATCCAGTGAGCTATCATCTGCACTGAAAGATGCTCCAGCAGAAGCTGAAGTAGTAGACTAAACTAAGAGGGGCTGTAAAGGCCCCTTCTTTTTATGGAGAATAATATGCCTTTCGTACAGACACACAAAGATTGTCCATCATGTAACCACAAGGAATGCTTGGCGGTTAATGACGATGGATCAGCTAAGTGTTTTTCATGCGGGGATTTTATAATAAATTATGCAGAGGGTAAGATGGACGTAGCTCCAAGGCTTGTAAAAGATAATGTCACTATCAAAGAGGGTGACTTCTTTCCACTAAAAGACAGAACAATAACTCTTAACACTGCTAAGAAGTATGGTGTAAGATCTACACAATCACCTACGGGTGAGACTACACGGCACTTCTATCCGTACTATAATGGTGCAGAAGAGGTGGCATTTAAGACACGTATGGTAGATACCAAAGGCTTTGTAGCTGCTGGGCCTATGTCAGAGTGTGGCTTGTTTGGACAGCAGACTGTAGGTGATAAGGGTGGTAAGTACCTGACCATCACTGAAGGTGAGTGCGATGCTATGGCTGCATACGAACTACTAGGTTCTAAGTGGCCTGTTGTATCTGTAAAGAACGGGGCAGCAGGAGCAGAGAAAGATGTCAAATCTCAGATAGAATTTCTTGAGAAGTTTGACAATATTATAATCTGCTTTGATGCTGATAAACCCGGACAGGATGCAGCTAAGAAGGTAGCCAGATTGTTGAAGCCTAACAAGGCTAAGATAATGGTGATGCCTGATGGCTTTAAAGATGCTAATGATATGCTGCGTAACAATCAGCATGGCTCTTACGTTAATTCTTGGTGGAATTCTAAGACCTATACACCCAGTGGTGTACTCAATGTCAGTGAGAACAAAGACAAGTACCATAACAGACCTAAGAAGAAGTCTATCCCCTATCCTTGGGATGGCCTTAACAAGAAGTTAGAGGGTCTACGTCAGGGTGAACTGGTGCTACTTGCAGGCGGCACAGGCTTAGGTAAGTCTAGTGTTACGCGAGAGCTAGAGCATTGGCTTATAAAAGAGACTGATGACAACATAGGCGTGGTTGCCTTAGAAGAGGATTGGACGCGTACTGTAGATGGCATCTTGTCTATCGAGGCTAACGCTAAACTACACATTGATAGTGTACGTGAGACATACTCAAGGGAAGAGATGGACATCTTATTTGATGATGTCTTCTTAGATAATGATAACAATGATAGGGTGTGGGTACATGCTCACTTCGGCTCTAATGATATTGATGGTATCTTTAGCAAGCTACGCTATATGATTGTTGGTTGTGAATGTAAATGGGTGGTTATTGATCACCTACACATGATGGTATCTGCCACCTTAGAAGGTGATGAACGCCGCTCAATAGACTCTATTATGACTAGGCTCAGAAGCCTTGCAGAAGAGACAGGAGCGGGTCTTATATTGGTGTCCCACCTCAGACGTATTGATGGTAACAAGGGGCATGAGAAAGGTGCAGAGACTGATCTAAGCCACCTTAGAGGCAGTCAGTCTATTGCTCAGTTAAGTGATTGTGTTATTACATTGGAACGTAATCAGCAGGCTGATGATCCTGTCGTGGCTTCGACCACCCGTGTGCGTATCTTGAAGTCTAGATATACAGGCGATGTGGGTATTGCTACCTACTTGCAGTATGATAAGGACACTGGAAGATTGAACGAAGTAGATGACTCAGACATAGACTTTGATACATCCCCTGAATCAACATTGGCATTTGAATGAAACTATTATTTGATATAGAAACCGATGGCCTTGAGTACACCAAGATCTGGTGCCTAGTTGCACAGGAAGTAGATACAGGTGAGGTGTGGTCTTATGGCCCTGATGAAATAGAGGAAGGCGTGCAGCTACTAAACGGTGCTGAACAACTTTCAGGTCATAACATTATTGGATTTGACATACCAGCTTTAGAAGAACTCACATCTTTTAAGTTAGGTAGTCAACGTATTATAGATACCTTAGTCCTATCCAGACTGTTCAATCCTGTACGTGAAGGCGGTCACAGCCTTGCAGTGTGGGGTGGCAAGTTAGGTTTAGCTAAGATAGAGTTTAAAGAGTTTGAATCTTATAGCCCTCAGATGCTTGAGTATTGTAAGCGTGACGTTGCAGTTAACGTTAAGGTTTACAAATCTCTACAACGAGAAGGCGTAGGGTTTGATCCTAGATCTATTATGTTAGAGACTGAGACAGCAAAGATACTTAAAGATCAAGAGAAGAATGGATTCTACTTTGATGAGTATGCTGCTGACATGTTGCTGGCTTTGATGCGTACTAAGATGAAAGATGCAGAAGATGAAGTAACCAAAGTCTTTAAGCCTAAGATGGATGAGCGTCTTATATACCGTAAAAACATTGCTAATGGCAGCGTCTCTAAGATGGGTTGTTGGGATACTCCCTCTGGTTCTGGTGTAAGATTGACTACTGAGGAACACGAAATACTATCTCAGCCTGCTACCTTTTCTACCACTAGAGTAACTACTGTTGACTTCAGCATTGGTTCACGTAAGCAGATAGGTGAATACTTGATTGAGTTTGGGTGGAAGCCCGAAGAGTTTACAGTTAATGGTAGACCTGTTGTTAATGAGAAGACTCTATCTCAGATAAAAGATATTCCTCAGGCAGAACTTATAAAAGATTATCTGATGTATCAGAAGCGTGAGGCTCAGATTAAATCCTGGATTAAGGCACTTAAAGAAGATGGTAGAGTCCACGGCTATGTAAATAGCAACGGTACTATTACTGGACGAATGACTCACAATAATCCTAACATGGCTCAGGTTCCTAGTAGTGGCTCACCTTATGGTAAGGAGTGTCGTGCCTGCTGGACTGTACCTAAGGGATATAAACTTGTAGGCATAGACGCTAGTGGTCTTGAGTTACGAATGCTTGCACATTACATGAACGATGAGGAGTACACAAATGAAATCCTTAACGGAGACATACATACCACTAATCAAAAACTTGCGGGACTTGAATCAAGAAATCAGGCGAAGACATTCATCTATGCCCTCCTATACGGAGCGGGAGATGAGAAGCTTGGAAGCGTGGCTGGTGGAGGTAAATCAGTTGGTGCAGGACTTAGAAAATCTTTCTTCGATAATCTACCAGCATTCTCTACTCTTAAAGATAGAGTTGCGAGAGCGGCAGGAAAGGGATTCCTTAAAGGATTAGACGGACGTAAAGTATTTGTACGCTCAGAACACTCAGCACTAAACACACTGCTTCAGGGTGCTGGAGCTATAGTAATGAAGCAGGCATTAGTTATGTTTGATTCTAAGCTTACTGGACTTGATGCTAAATTTGTGTGTAACGTACATGATGAATGGCAACTAGAGGTGTCTACAACGCAAGCAGATGAAGTAGGCAGGCTTGGTGTTGAGGCTATTATTGAGGCTGGTAAAGTGTTGGATCTTAAATGCCCACTAGATGGAGAATATAATGTTGGAAGCAACTGGTCAGAAACTCACTGAACAGCTTGAAATGTTCTCTAATCCTGACACTAAAAAAGAAGGGAGCACCAAGCAATGCGCCGTTTGTCTTGACTACAAGCAAGTAAAAGACTTTGAATATAGAGAGCCTTCAGTAGAGGGTTCTTCAAGAAGGTCAGAGTGTCGTTCTTGTAGGAAAGAAAAGACTAGAGTTAGAAAAGAACTTTCTCTACAGAATCCTAGGCCAACAGACAATAATTATAAATGCCCCTGTTGTTTTAAGACAGAAAGAGAGTTAAAAAAATATGACCGTTGGAAAGATAGGTCGGTCTGGGTGCTAGACCACAGCCATAAGACTAATGAATTTAGAGCATGGTTATGCAACACATGTAATCTAGGCATTGGTAAATTAGGTGATGATATAACTATCATTGAAAACGCGTTAAAATATTTAAAGAGGTTCTCAAATGAATAGAGACTTAGACAACTTAGTACCTGATATATACGAAAAGCTAGATGCTTTATCACAAGGTGAAGCCTTAGATATATCAGATGATATGATTGCTGATTTTGGTGAACGGATGAAAGCAGCTATAGTCCACTGGTCACAGCCTCACAAGCAGTCTAAAGGACTACGTATGAGTAACATAGGCAAACCCTCAAGACAGCTATGGTATGAATCCCGTAGAGATCTTGATGCGCCTTCACACATGCAGCCACACACTCATATTAAATTTCTTTATGGGCATCTGCTAGAAGAAGTGCTGCTTCTATTAGTAAAACTAGCAGGACATGAAGTAACTGATGAGCAGAAACAAGTGGAAGTGGACGGCATCAAAGGTCACATGGACTGTAAGATAAATGGTGAGGTAGTTGATGTTAAGACGGCATCTAATTATGCCTTCAGAAAGTTCTCAGAAGGGACGTTAGCTGTTGATGATCCCTTTGGGTATATGGCACAGCTTGCAGGCTATGAGGCGGCAGAGGGAACGTCTGACGGGGGGTTCTTAGCTATCAACAAAGAGTCAGGTGAGCTTGCGTTACTTAGGCCCGGATCATTGTCTAAACCTAATATCAGTACAAGAATAGTCGAACTAAAAGAAATCTTGACTATTGACAAACCGCCATCTCGCTGCTATACTGATATACCCGAAGGTAAGAGTGGTAACATGCGTATAGCTACAGGTTGTAACTACTGTCCCTTCAAGAATGATTGCTGGTCAGATTCTAATGATGGTGCTGGACTAAGAGTTTTTAAATACTCAAATGGTTTAAAGTACTTCACTAAAGTTGTAGCTGAACCTAGAGTAGAGGAGATAAAATGAACCCTAAAACCTGTAAAAGAATTAGCAGGCAGACAGAAGTAGTATTACTTGCGTGGCTAAGAACTTTAATCTCTGAAGAGGAGCAGTCTCAGATAGATACTAGTAATATCTATCAGTACTTACCACCTTCAGAGTACTTCTATAACAACAGGACTCTAAGATTAAGTTTCTATAGCCCTAAGTGGGTTAGGAAAACAATCAAGAAGCTTTCAAAGCTAGGACATGTTATTGAAGATATAACTATGCAGGATTTAGAGGTCTTTGCTAAGAGAAGAGAGGCTGTACCATCAGTACTGTAAAGAAAGCACGCAGTGGATGGAGAAAAGCTAGAGTACCTCGCCCTAAGAAGTATCTAAAAGCAGATGGCAGTAAGTATGACTCTATTTGGGAGGCTGTATTACATGAATCAATCCTAAAAGATTGGGAACATCATGTTGATAAAGTCCCCTATGTTATTGAGCATAAATATGAGCCTGATTTTGTTAGAGAAGTAGACGGCAAGAAGATATTACTTGAGTCTAAAGGTAGATTTTGGGACTTCGCAGAGTACAACAAGTACATCTGGGTTAAGAAGATACTACCTAAAGATATTGAGTTGGTGTTTCTGTTTGCTAACCCATCTGCTCCTATGCCTGGAGCCAAGCGGCGAAAAGACGGTACTAAAAGATCTCACGGCGAATGGGCTGGCTCTAATGGTTTCAGATGGTATAGTGAAGATACAATACCTGATCATTGGATTGATGCTAAAGCTAGAGAGTCTGATGAGTATAAGAAACGTAATGATAAACTAAAGGTTAAGATGCAATGAATAGTAGTAACACTAAGTCTGTACCAGACATTGATGAAATGTTTAATGAGCGAGAGTTCTGGAAATCAGTAGCAATAGAAAAGGGAGTAGATAAGAACGCATACAAAACTTTATGTAGAAATGTAGATGAGATGTTCTTTGAGGCAGACCCAGAAAATACAGGATATTTACACGGATGAGTATTGATGACGCAACACCGGAAGAGTGGAACAACTTAAAAGTAACAGAAGGATGGTCTAGTTACAAAGGCTATAAGACACCTGCTAAGTATGATCTTAATGGGCCAGACCAGCACCCGCTGTTCCCTACCAAGGATGAGCCTATAGTAGCAGAAGCAGCAATGACTAAGAGTTATAAGTTTAAAACTGTTGATGATTCTGTCGATAGCCCTGCTCACTACAACTCAGGTGACATAGAATGTATAGACTCTATACAAGCAATGCTCACATCTGATGAGTTCATAGGTTACCTCCGTGGTAACTCACACAAATATAGATGGAGGTTTAGATATAAAAACAAACCTATAGAAGATCTTCGTAAAGCACGTTGGTACGAAGATAGACTTATGAAGTTTCTGATGGAGAATCAGGATGTCTTGGGATAGGAAGACTGAAAGGTCTGAAATGTTTCATAAAAGAAACAAAGCAAATTATAAGAAACAAAATAGAGCACGTACCAAAGGGTACAGGCAATCACAACTAAGGGAAAAGGATGACATCAATGACATCAAAGATTGGAAGGCAGGATTATCTGGGGATAGAGATTGATTATTCTAGAGAAGATGATCTTAATAACTTTTCTTTAGAGACTTTAAAAGATAGATATTTAACAGTGGATGAAACACATGCGCAAGAAGCCTTCGCAAGAGCGTCCGTCTATGGCGCAACGTATAAAGATTATACTGACTTCGATCTTGCACAGCGCCTTTATGACTACAGTAGCAAGGGTTGGTTCGGGTTTAGCACTCCTATACTTAGTAACGGGGGAACCAAAACTGGTCTACCTATCAGTTGTTTTCTTAATTATGTACCTGATTCACGTAGGGGTCTTTCTGATCACTATGATGAGAACATATGGCTTGCGAGTGGAGGTGGAGGCTTGGGTGGATATTGGGGTAGTGTTAGAAGTAACGGCGTTTCTGTTGCTAACGGTAGTGAGTCTACTGGTTCTATCCCTTTCATGCACGTAGTTGATTCACAGATGCTGGCGTTTAATCAAGGAAGAACTAGAAGAGGATCTTATGCAGCGTATATGGACATTAGCCACCCAGAGATTGAAGAGTTTGTGGCTATGCGAAAAACAACTGGTGGAGATCTTAATCGTAAATGCCTCAATCTACACAATGGTGTTACTGTTTCTGACGCATTTCTTAAACGTGTAAAGAATGATGAAAGCTGGAGACTAATAGATCCTAAATCTGGTGACGCTATTAAAACTGTATCAGCTAGAGATTTATGGTGGCAGCTACTGCACACTAGAGCAGAGACAGGCGAACCGTACATTGTTAATATTGACAGGTGCAATGAAGCACTTCCTCAAGAGCAGCAAGATCTAGGATTAAAAGTAATTCAAAGTAACTTATGCTCAGAGATCACACTACCAACCAGTGAAGAACGTACAGCAGTATGTTGTTTGTCTAGTGTTAACTTAGAATACTTTGATGAGTGGAAGGATGATGAATACTTTATTGCAGATCTAATAACAATGCTTGATAATATAATAGAACACTTTATTGAGAATGCTTGTGGGCGTATAACTAGGTACGCTGATAATAGAAAACCATATGGGGCTACCTATGATGAATTCACTGTACAAGAAGGTAAAGAAGGTTTTAAGAAAGCCGCTTATTCAGCATATAGAGAACGTGCGTTGGGCCTTGGAGCAATGGGCTTTCATAGTTACTTACAACGTAATGGAATCCCTTTTGAGGGAATGTACGCCTCAAGCTTCAACAATAGAGCATTTAAACACATCAAGACACGGGCTGAAGAAGCTAGTATTAGCTTGGCTACAAATCGTGGGACAGCACCTGATATGGCTGGTAGTGCTAGGAGGAATAGCCACTTGCTTGCTGTTGCCCCTAACGCTAGTAGCAGTATTATATGTGGTGGAACGTCTCCTTCAATTGAGCCTACGAGGGCTAACGTATTTACGCACAAGACGTTAACTGGTTCTTTTAAAGTAAAAAATAAATACTTGGAGAAGTTGCTTGCCAAAAAGAAAATCAATACGGAGAAAACGTGGAAGGATATTGCGGCGGCTGAAGGCTCTGTTGCAGACCTTGAGGCTCTTACCGAAGAGGAGAAGGAGGTCTTTAAGACAGCACCAGAGCTTAATCAAATGTGGATTATTGAACACGCTTACCAGCGTCAGAAGTATATCTGCCAGGCACAGTCAGTTAATTTATTCTTTAATCCACCGCCAGCAACAGCAGAACAGGAAGTACATGATGAGTATTTGGAATATGTTAATAGTGTGCATTGGGCAGGAGCTAACAAACTCAAATCTATGTATTACCTCCGCTCTACAGCAGCTAGAAATACAGAGAATGTTAACATTAAAATACCAAGAATCAATCTTGAAGAAGGGGAGTGCCTAAGCTGTGAAGGATGACCACCCAATATATAGAGCTATGTTTTATATAGATGAGCTAAAGAAAGCAGTAGACTGGCCTTCTTACCTAGAGTACTATAGAGAGCAGGATAGAGACATAGCTACTTACTCAGGCTTTTGCGCTCAGATGTGGGCTAACTATATGAATGATGAGGTGCGCAGACAGACACCTTTGACTTATGCACAATACATCAGTAAGTACGAAGACTTATTAAAAGAAGGTTACAATGAAAGGTACAAAGATGGAAGATCATAAAATAAGAGCTTTGAAAGATCACTACAAAGCACAGATAACTTGGGCAGCTTCAGAGCTTCAGAGCTACTTAGAGTACCCATCAGCCGTAGGAGAGCACACGTTCTTAGAAACTATGGACAAGCTGGTACAGCAGATAGCTGAGAACGAAGACAAGATGGTGGTGTTGGAGACACACTTTGATGAGTAATATAATTAGCTTAGTACCTGAAGAAGCTTCAGCAGACGAAGTACTGGAGAGTTGTAAAGGAAACTATAGCTCTGTTCTTATACTAGGCTGGAGTGATGATGATTTACTGCAAGCCAAGTCAACTCAATCACTAGACATCAAAGAGATTGTTTACATGGTTGAGTTATTTAAACAAGCAGTGTTAACAGCAGGATATGAAATAGATGAATGAAGATTTGATACATAAGATAAACCTTTGGAGTATGTCCAGAGGTATTATCAATAACAGTACACCGCTTGCACAGTTTGCAAAGTTGGTGTCTGAGATAGGTGAGCTAGGCGACAACATAGCCAAGCAAAGATCCGTAGAAGATGATATAGGCGATTGCCTAGTAGTACTTAACACACTAGCTGTCATGTTTGATACGTCCCTAGAGCGGTGCTTAGAGATCGCCTATGATGACATCAAAGACCGCAAAGGTCACATGAACAGTGAAGGTATATTTATTAAAGAGGGAGATGTAGCGTGAGCCTACTAGGAACAAGAGATTATTATAAGCCGTTTGACCATCCTTGGATGTTTGACTACTACTCACAGCAGAATCAGATGCACTGGTTCCCTGAAGATGTGCCTCTACACAATGATGTAAAGGATTGGCAGACTATGACTGCTGAAGAGAAGAACCTACTTACACAGATCTTCAGACTGTTTACACAATCAGATGTAGATGTTAGCTCTGGTTATGTAGATAGATACATGAAGATCTTTAAGAAGCCTGAGGCCCGTATGATGATGGGTGCCTTCAACAACATGGAGTCCATACACCAACATGCCTACAGCCTACTACTAGACACCGTAGGGATGCCAGAGGTGGAGTATAAGGCGTTTGCAGACTATGAGGCTATGGCAGACAAGCATGAGTACATAGACTCTGTAAAGGTCACTAAAGGAGACAAGAGAAGCATTGCTAAGGCACTTGCTGTGTACTCCGGGTTTACTGAAGGCTTACAATTGTTCTCTAGCTTCATTATCCTACTGAACTTCCCAAGGTTTGGTAAGATGAAAGGCATGGGTCAGATCATTACATACAGCATCAGAGATGAATCACTCCATGTAGAGGCTATGACTAAGCTGTTCAGAGAGTTTATACAAGAGAACATAGACATCTGGGACGATGAGTTCAAGGCTGAGATCTACCAAGCCTGTAGAGAGATGGTGGCCTTAGAGGATAGATTCCTGGATTTAGTGTTTGAACAGGGTAACATTGAAGGATTAACTAAGGCAGAGATGCAGGAGTACATTAGGTACATAGCAGACCGTAGATTGCTACAGCTAGGACTGAAGCCTAACTACAATGTAAAAGATAATCCTCTGGATTGGCTGGATGATGTACTAGGTGTAGAGCATCAGAACTTCTTTGAAGGCAGAGCTACTACATACATGAAGGCGGGTATGCGTGGTGACGTTGGTAAGGTGAGCTTCGCATGAGTGAGGGTAACATCATAAGCTTTAAAGTCTTTGTAAACTCTAAAGGAGTTTTGATGACAGAGTATAGCAAGCTACCGATGGATAAAATATCAACTGTGTTTAACCTAGAAGATATTTCTTTAATTAAAAAAATAATTAGTGGGGTAGCTGCTAAGGTAGATAATCTACACGATGATCTTGAAAAAGATTTAGCAGCCTTAAACTAGAAGATTGATGATACGTGAGCTACTACTTACATTGTGAGTGCTCACAGTACCATTAGCATATTGATAAAAGACAGTCTTATAAATAGTAGTATCTATAGTGGCTGTCTTATTACCGTTGTCATTAGTAACTTCCTGCTTAGTCTGTGTATTAACATAGCTGTTCAACAACACACTAGAGGATGATACTGCGGGTGATACTAGAGCTACCACTTGGCCCTATCAGCCCAATAAGCTGCACTCATCTTACCTTTTTTAATGTTCTTAGCGTGTCTTGCTTTAAAGCTTTTACGCTTTGCTTTCATTCTATCTGACTCTCCTGCCTTTGGCTTTCCTGCCGTACTAGCACC
>Ga0181411_1000923_pt1 | contig 10838 bp, 5 predicted proteins | sample 34SPOviralmetaG_FD_130114 | JGI IMG/M metagenome (GOLD analysis project Ga0181411, IMG submission 130114) | Marine viral communities from the oligotrophic San Pedro Time Series (SPOT) site, San Pedro Channel, CA, USA - 34 SPOT_SRF_2012-07-09 | ecosystem: Environmental > Aquatic > Marine > Strait...
AAACACAATAGGAGATGCAATGTTATTTGAGAGTAAGTATGATGTCACTGTGTTTTAGTGGATGTAGTATCACATGGGGTGATGAACTACGAAAAAGATTTGGTGAGAGATACAGCACTCTTGTATCAAAACATTATGATACCAATCATACAAACATATCAGAGTGTGGTATTAGTAATGATGCAATTGTAAGAAAAACAATCAGTCATTTACAAAACACAAATCCAGATATAGTTGTCATACAATACACTGTTCATCCTAGAATAGAGTATTTCGACAATCAAATCATACAGAAGTGGACACCACAGAGAGCAAACGATACACAGAGAAGTAGAGCATACTATTTGTCTGTCTACAATGACATCTTGGCAGCAGAGAATATGTGGAAGAATATATTCTTATTTGACTCATATTGTAAGAGTGTTGGGCAGAAGTATGTTTCATTGATTGCTGATCACTTTGAACTTATTGTTGTAAAACCTGAGAAATTCTATAAAGGACATATTGGATATTGGAGAAGTATGTGCAAAGACTACAATCCTGTATACATTCAAAAAGAATTACTAGGCACTGAGATAGAGCATCCAGAAAACTACGCACAAGGCAGAAAAGGTGGACATCCAAGTGCAGAAGGTCACATACTAATGGCAAATAAAACAATCGAGTTGATAGACGCTATATAAACTGTTATAATGATTATGACTGAACTCTAATTATGGCTAAAGGATTTAAGGTGGTATCTAAACCACCAACCGTGACTGAAGAAACTTTTGATATTCAAGCAGCAAAAGAACTTCTAAAAGGTAAAAGTATTGTATTCTGTTTACCTGGTAGAGGTGTATCATACATCTTCCTAAAAAATTTCGTATCACTTTGTTTTGAGTTGGTACAGAGTGGAGCAAATATACAGATAGCACAAGACTATAGTTCCATGGTGAACTTTGCAAGATGCAAGTGTCTTGGTGCAAATGTCTTACGAGGACCTGATCAGTTACCTTGGGATGGTAAACTTGAGTATGATTATCAACTATGGATTGATAGTGACATCGTATTCTCAAACGAATCATTCTATCGTGTTCTTGCAATGCAAAAAGATATTGCAGGTGGTTGGTATGCAACAGAAGATGGTAGAACAACATCATGTGCACATTGGTTAGAAGAGGATGATTTCAAAGAAAATGGTGGTGTGATGAATCATGAGATGGTTGAAGGCATTGTCAAGAGACGCAAACCATTTACTGTTGACTATTCTGGATTTGGTTGGTTGCTCATCAAGAAAGGTGTATTTGAACATACAGAGATGAAGTATCCTTGGTTTGCACCACAAATGCAGGTGTTTGATTCTGGTGAAGTGCAAGATATGTGTGGTGAGGATGTATCATTCTGTCTTGATGCAATCAAGGCAGGTTTTGAAATATGGATAGATCCACAATGTAGAGTTGGACATGAGAAAACTAGAATCATATAGATAGCGATGATGATAAACATTGCTAATATGGAATTATATGATATCTACATCAAAGGATCGTTAGAGTTTGAGTCGATTACGGAAGAAGAGATGGAGGACAAAATACAAGAATTGGCAGAGGATTACTACAGAGAAGGGTTCCCTCACCCTGATGAAATAGAGGTCAGATACCTAGGACATGAAGACGACCCTCAGTAGAGGGTCTTTTTTTGTCTCTAAATAATGATAAATATACCCAGACTATAAAGATCTAGTGCCTACACAGAGGTTTTCACAAGGATTCAAAGACATTTCTTTATCTTTTAAGAGACATCCAGTTACTAATGACATTCTTACACTAAAAAATGAGGATGCCATCAAACGTTCTGTGCAAAATTTGGTTCGTATCATAAGAGGTGAAGTATTTTTCAATGAATTATTGGGCACACAAATAAGTGGATCACTTTTTGAATTAGCAAATAGTGATTTTATCGATCCTATGAAAACTGAGATTGAGACAGTTATCAAAAACTTTGAACCAAGAGTAACATTGAAAGATGTAGATTTCAAATCTTATCCTGATCAAAATGCTTTAGATGTCACAATCAAATACGATATTATCGGACTCTCTGCTCCCACTCAATCTGTTAATTTCATTCTAGAACCAACAAGGTTATAATGGCACTGCAACAATTTACAAATCTAAATTTTGAGGACATTAAGACCTCAATCAAAGATTATCTAAGACAAAACTCAGACTTCAGTGACATGGATTTTGAGGGGTCGAACCTTTCTGTCATTGTAAATCTACTTGCATATAATTCATACACTACAGCATATAATACAAACGCAGTTGTAAATGAGACATTTATAGACAGTGCAACACTAAGAGAAAACGTTGTATCTTTAGCAAGAAATATAGGTTATGTTCCACGCTCAAAAAGAGCAGCAAGGATGGTAGTTGATTATAGTATAACTGGGATCACATCTACTACTAATACGATAACATTCCAACCAGGTTTGATTGGTAATGGTACAGTGTCAAATATCAATTACTTATTCTCTATACCAGAAAAAGTTACAGGTTCTGCATCTAATGGATCTTCTACTGGTACTATGGAAGTATTTCAAGGTCAGTATCTCGAATCCAAATTTGTTGTAAACGACTCACTTCCCAATCAAAGATATATTCTACCAAACAATAGTGTAGATACATCTACAATTAGAATAAATGTAAAAGAAAACAACGCTAGTACAACCACTACAGAATATAAGTTAGTTGACAATATCATTGGTGTTACATCGACATCAAACATATATCTTATACAAGAAACAACTGATGAAAAGTACGAAGTTTTATTTGGTGACGGAATTTTTGGGCAGAAGTTGAATAATGGTAATGTGATAGAAATATCTTACATAAAGACAGAAGGTAAAGAAGGAAATGGAGTATCCAGATTATTATTTTCAGGTACAATTGTAAATGAGAATCTTGCTACTGAATCTGGTTTCAGTGCTGCAATTACACCACAGTTTTCTGCACAGAATGGTGATGATATAGAGGATATAAGGAGCGTTAGATACTACGCACCTAGATTATACTCTTCACAGCATAGAGCAGTCACAGCGAACGACTATGAAGCAATTGTGCCATCTGTATATCCCAATATAGAATCAATAAGTGCATTTGGTGGTGAAGAATTGACTCCACCCAAGTATGGTAGAGTTTATATTGCTGCGAAACCTAAGAACGGATCATTCCTGTCAGAGTTTACGAAGAAAAAAATATTATCATCACTGAAGAACTATTCTGTGGCAGGTATAGTACCAGAAATAATTGATTTGAAGTTCTTGTATGTAGAACTCGATACTCATGTATATTATAATTCAAACTTTGTCGGTGATACACAAAATCTTAGAACAGATGTCATAAATGCTATGAGCGTGTTTGCTAGTGGCACAGAACTGAATAAATTTGGTGGTAGATTCAAGTATAGTAGAGTTTTATCGTTGATTGACAGAGTGAGTGACTCTATCACATCCAACATCACCACTATAAGGATTAGAAGAAATTTGGTGGCGGTGCTAAACGTGTTCAGTCAGTATGAGATATGTTTTGACAACACTTTCCATAGAAATGACTCATCTTATAATATCAAATCCACTGGATTCAATATATCTGGTGTATCTGGTACAGTGTACTTTTCTGATCAACATGTATCTGGTGACACAGGTAATCTTTTCTTATTCCAACTTGACTCAGACACTAATGTAAAGATATTATCTACGACATTTGGATCTGTTGATTATAAGAAGGGTGAGGTCATAATTGACACAGTAAACATCACAGGCACAGTCTTATCAGATAATATTATTGAAATACAGGCGATACCACAATCAAATGACGTGCTTGCAAGGAAAGAATTATATCTACAGTTTGATGTATCTAACAGTAATTTCTTTATGAGGGAAGATCCTATATCCACAGGTGCAAATACATCTGGTACAAGATACAATCCACAATCAAGTTACAGTAATGGTGCAAAAGTAAGAGGTGCTATCATAACAAGCACATCTACTGCTACTACATTGGTTGGTTATGTGGATGGGCAACCTTACTACGGTGCATTCCACTCAATGCCGAATGGAGACCGTATGACAGGTGCATTCCACTCTGCCTCAAGTCTTTCTATAACTAGCACTCCGACAATTGCCATAGATAGTTCGTCAACAAACGTGTCGCAGACATCATCATCGTCATCATCTTCAAGCAGCAGTAGTGGATACGGATACTAATGATACAAACATCATTGACCAAAGTCAAAATAAATGAAATAATTGAAAGTCAAATACCAGAAGTAATTGACGAGGAGAATCCTCTTTTAGGTGATTTTCTAAAACAGTATTATATTTCTCAAGAATATCAAGGTGGTGCTATTGACATCGCTGATAATCTAGTTGAGTACAAGAGTCTTAACTTTCTCAATAATGAAAACCTAATTGGTTTTACATCAATTACTGAATATACGAGAGCAGTAGATGATGTAATCTATGTTGAATCTACAGATGGATGGCCTAGTCAATTTGGTCTACTAAAAGTCGATGATGAGATAATCACATATACAGGTATAGGTTCTACATCATTTGAAGGTTGTGTAAGAGGTTTCAGTGGTATTGAAAATAATAGTAGGACTAATCAACCAGAATATCTTACATTTACCAATAGCGGTGTAGCAACACACGGTGTGGACTCTAGAGTTCATAATTTGAGTAATGTCTTCTTGCAAGAGTTTATAAAGAAACTAAAAAAACAAGTATTGTCAGGATTTGCTGAGAGAAAACTAGATGAGAAACTTGACCAATCCAATTTCATAAGACAATCAAAAGATTTCTACAAGTCTAAAGGCACAGAAGAAGCGTTCAAGATATTATTTGGTGCACTGTATGGTGAGAAGGTTGAGATGATTCAACCATCGAAATATATCATTAGTCCATCAGATGCTGAGTATAGAGTCAATGAGGTGTTGATATGTGAGTTGATAGATGGTGATCCACTCAATATAACAGGTGAAAGTATCATACAGAAGACCACACCTTTAGAAACAAGTGGTTCTATCACAGGTGTAGAGAAAGCAGTCTTTGGTGGTAAGACATATTACAAGATTGCTCTGTCAAAAGGCACTATCATAGGTAAATTTCAACAGATAGGTAAGACTTTTATTACAAGATCAGCAACAACTGGATCTAACAGTATTGATGTTGATTCGACAGTAGGATTCGGTGCTACAGGATATATTGAGTTTGAAGACAGAGTTATATCATATCTTGGCAAGTCAGTTACTCAGTTCACAGGCATATCTACACTCTCATCACCATGTGGCATAGGTTCAACTGTAAGATCTGGTCTCGTTGCGACATCATATGAGAATGGTGATCTTGGATTACCAGTTAGGTTCAATGTATTAGGTGTTCTCAATAAATTTGTAGGATCTGCTATCAACCAACAAGAAGAATCTGAAGTCAATATAAAACAACTAGGAAGAATAGAGAACGATCTGAGATATAGCACTTGGATATACAATACAGCATCTACCTATGCTATTGAGACATATACACTCAAGAGCACTAACAGTTACAACTTCAAACTTGCAGCAGCAAACTTCTCTCTATATGTGGGTGATGAGATAGAGGTCATAGATCAAGATGATCCAGATAATAAGTTGAATGGTACTATAACCTTCGTATTTGATGAAAGTCAAAGTGACTCTATATCAGTCAGTGTGCCTACACTTGATACAACAAAGAAATATAAGATAAGAAGGAAATTAAAAATACAAAAAGATAGAACAGCTGACGTACAGAACACATACAGCGATGGTAGTTCTGTTCATGTTGCGTCTAACAGTTTACCTCATTGGACAATTGATCCACAAAAAAGAATTCGACCATTTACCAATGTCGGTGTCAATACCACCACAGTTGAGATAAATGTACCTGACCATGACTTCTATGATGGTGATCTTGTAGCATATTCGTCTTCAGGTATAGGTACACTCACCAATCTAAATGAGGGTGAGTCTTACTATGTCAAGAGAGTTGATAGTAACACTGTCAAATTGGCATTCACAGGAGAGAACGTAAGAAGGGGACAGTTTATAACTGCGTTTATAGGTAATGATATTGGAACTCAGACATCACATACTCTTACACCCAATTCACTCTTCGGTACTGATTTAGGTGCACAAAACATAATAAGAAAAATTAGTGAACCTGAATTTGGTGATACAAAAGATAAAACAGTGCAGGGTGGTGTTGGATTGTTTGCTAATGGTGTAGAAGCATATTCATATAAGTCATCTGACGTTGTATATTTTGGACCTTTAGAAAACGTAGAGGTGTTGAATACAGGTTCAGACTATGATATTGTCAGTCCTCCTAGATTGACTGTCAATCAGGATGGTCACAATGGTATAGGTGCATCTGTGATAGCACAAGTAGAAGGCACATTACAAGAAATACTAATTGATAATGAAGGTTCTGATTATGAAGAGACACCAACAGTAAAAGTTATCGGTGGTAACAATTCTACAGCCATAGTCAAGGCAAAGATGAAGTTTGTCAATCAAATTGTAGAGTTTGATGCAACTTCTACAGGAGGAGTTGTTAGAACTGCAAGTAATGATTTCTTATTCTCATCTCCTCATAATTTGATTGAAGGTGAACAAGTAATTTACGAAACTAATGGAAGTACACCCATAGGTATTGGTGTAACACCAGGTGAATTAGTTGATACTGCAACATACTTCGTTATAAAAAGAAATCCTGACACACTAATTTCACTAGCAGATAATAAAAAAGATGCTCTTGCTGGTATAGGCACAATTCCACTTACTACAAATGGTGGTGGTATACAGAGACTTAGAACTGTAGATAGAAGACTAAAAGTTGATAAAGTATTAATTGAAGATTCTGGATTCTTTAAAAACAGAGAAGTGCATACAAGCACTGGTATCAACACATTCACTGATACTATCAATATAAAATCTCATGGATTTAGTAATTCTGAGACTGTCAAGTATTCTTCTACTGAATCTGCTGTAGGTGGTCTTACAAACGATAGTCAGTACTTTGTTCATAAGATAGATGACGACACTTTCAGATTATCTGACAATAAAGATCTAATATCATTCATAAGTTTGACTGATGATGGGTTGGGTGAGCATATTTTCCAAGATCCTCCAATATCAATTGATATAAGTGGTAGAAAAAGAGATGAAGGTAGTTTTGCAGATATCACCACTGCTACTCCTGTCATAAGAGGAAGAATTGTTTCTGTTCATGTAAGTCAGAAGGGTAGTGATTTTGGTTCAACAGTTATCAACGATAATTTCAAACCAGTTATAGAACCTACTATTGGAGATAAGGCATTCTTACAACCATTTATTGTAAATGGAAGGGTTGATCAAATCATCATCAAACATGGAGGTGAGAACTTCTTTAATACAGATATAATCATCACAGGTGATGGTATAGGTGCAAAAGCAAGAGCAAATATATCTAATGGCACTATAACCAGTATTGATATGATAGAAAAGGGTGCTGGATATACTCAACAACAAACGACTGCTATAGCAAAAACACCAGGTCAAGGTGCTATCTTCTCAAGTGAGGTCAAAAAGTGGACTATCAACCAAGTAGAGAGATATGCTAAGTTTGGTGATGTAAAAGAAGATGATGGATTCTTAGAGACACCAAGAGATTTTGATTTAGGTAATCCTTACGTAAATTACTACGTACCACGTAATCTTAGGAACTTCCTAGGCGATCTTGGACAGGATCATTCACCTATTCTTGGATGGGCATATGATGGCAACCCAATATACGGACCTTTCGCTATTGTGGATGGTAAGAAGAAGTATCTTGAGTCAAGTTATCGTAAGTTAGCAAGTTCAAGAGTCAACGGACCTGACATCAGTATCTACCCTGCTGGATTCTTTGTGGAAGACTTTACATATGTTGAGGGGACAGGTGATCTAGATCAACATAATGGTAGATTCGCTCCAACACCTGAGTTTCCAAATGGTGTGTATGCATACTATACAACTCTTGATGAGATAGAAGTTATCAACCCTACCAGTCCATTTAACAACACAAGAACACCAGTTTTCCCATATATTGTTGGTGATACATACCACTCTAAATTACAGACATTCAATAATGCATACGAAGCTAATCAGGATCTAGATCTCCCTTCTCTTAGTCTCGTAAGAAACACTGAACCATACAATATCACTGAGTATGAGTATGTGGCACAGGCAAATAGAAACACACTTATAAACTCTAAAATTATACAGACCAAGAGTGGTATTATAGACAGAATTGATATTGTAACTTCTGGTAAGGAGTATAATGTTGGCGATAAGTTAGTCTTTGATAATAACCTTACTGGTGGTTTTGGTGCAATTGGTAAAGTAAGTTATGTTGAAGGACCTGACATAACAAATATCACATCATCTATCACTGAAGTAGAAGACATTATTCTTGTTGCTAATGCAAGTGGTGTCACAGGTATACATACTGAACCCATAGGTATTCCTGATAATTCTTTTGTTGAGATTATTGGTATATCAACAACCACCCACTCCAATCTTGCTGCACGTAATGTACAAATAAATCTAAAACAAGTTAGCACTGGTCTTGGTGTTTCTATGGCAAGTGTCAATAATACAGGACTTACTACAAGTATAACGATAACTGATTGGATACCAGATGTCATAAAGGGATATAAGTTCAAGATCAATGACACTGTACAGATTGATAGCGAGCAACTCAAGATAATAAATTTTGACGTAAAGAATAACAGGCTGGAATTACTAAGAGCACAGAATGGCACAGCAGGTGCTGCACATATATTTGGATCTACTATCACAAGGTTAGAAAATGAGTTTACATATCAATTAGATAAACCAGTCAATCTAACAACTGAAGAAGACGTTGTATATTACTTCAACGCTGAGACAGTGGTGGGTACAGGTAGTACATTTGGTGTCGGAATTGGCACCACAGTATCAGTAGCTGGTAGAGGAGGTCACCAGATAGTATCCTTCTTTGGTAATGACACTAAAGATATATTCATACCAACAAGATCAATCTATATGCCACGTCACCCATTCAGGAATGGTGACAAAGTAGAATATAATCCTGGTGCTGGTACATCACTCACTTACCAGACAAATGAGATGAAGGAAGTAGCAGGTGCATTCAAGAGACCACTGCCACCTGAAGTATTTGTGCAAGTATTAGACAATAATACGATTGGTATTGTCACTTCACAATCTGATATAGGATCTGACACTAACAGAGTGATGTTCAGTGGTAACGTAGGTATTGGAAACACACACTTCTTCAAGACTAAGAAAGATGTAGTTAGAGGCACACTCAGAATCATCAATGTTACAGCAACTTCTAATAATCATGCATTTGAGACAGGAGAAAATCTTGATTTGACAGTTGTGTCTTCTGCTACCAGTTCTGTCAGTGCAGTATATGACTCAGGTACAAGATATGTAAGTATTGGATCTTCAATCAATCCACCTATATCACTTATTACAGGTGATACACTAGAAATAAACACTTCAGATATATCACTCAAAAATACAAAATTATCTTTCTTCCTAGACCCAGATTATAAGAAGCCTTTTGTAGGTACAGGTAAATCTGCTATAGAGGTAGAGAATATAGGTATACCTGGCAATTCAGGATCTAAAACATCTATAAACTTCACTGATCGTGTGCCAGATGTATTATACTATAAGTTCTTACCACTTCAAAATACAAAGAATATTGAAGTCAACAAAGAGATAAAAGACTACTCTAAAATATTTGTAAATTCAAGTAAATTTACAGGTAATCATACTATTCTATCAAAAGATACTAATACATTCAGTTGGAATCTATTCACCGTACCTGAGAAGGTAGGATACACAAGTGAGTCGCAAATTTCTTACAGAACAAACTCACTAAACATAAAGGGTGGTGTTGCTAGAGTATTATTACAGGGTGGTGGGTCGAGTTACAAGGATATACCTCAAGTATCAGTAGCATCTACTACTGGATCATCTGCTAACCTTAAAGCATTTGGTTCTGACGTAGGTAGATTAGAAGAGGTACAATTAGTTGACACTGGATATGATTATCCGTCTGATTTGACACTACAACCACAAGCAGCAGTGCCTCAGGTATTATTCCTGAAAGATAACTTTGCTGTGGACAGTGTGGCAATCACATCTACAGGTAAAAACTATCTTACACCTCCTGATTTTGTTGTATACAACAGTAAGACAGACACTGTAAATGAAAATGCAGAATTTGAAGCAGAAATAATAGGTGGATCTATATCAAATGTCAAAGTTATATTTGCTGGTGGTAATCTCAGCTCAGGTGATGTTGAGTTGTTCTCTGTCAATAATACAAACGGTGTTGGTATTATAAGTTGCACATATTCAGAACCAAACGTCACACTCAAATTACAAACACCTCTTTCAGGATTCACCACTGCTGTTCCAATACCATTTGCAGTCGGAGACAAAGTCTTTGTAGAGAATACAGGTGTTTCTACTGGTAATGGATATAACTCAGCTGACTTTGGATACCAGTCATTCACACTTACTGGTGTAAATACAGCTTTTGGTAATGTAAACCAAGCAACACTAACCTATGAAGTTGACAGAAATCCTGGCATACATGATTTTGCAAAATATGGTGTGGTAGTCAAGGACAAGGATCTTGCTAAATTCAAGGTACATCTTATTGAGAGCACATTCCTGAATGGTGAACCAGTAGTGTCCTCATCGGGACAAGAGTCAAGAGTCATAATAGGAAAAGGAAAGAC
>Ga0181411_1000924_pt1 | contig 10833 bp, 10 predicted proteins | sample 34SPOviralmetaG_FD_130114 | JGI IMG/M metagenome (GOLD analysis project Ga0181411, IMG submission 130114) | Marine viral communities from the oligotrophic San Pedro Time Series (SPOT) site, San Pedro Channel, CA, USA - 34 SPOT_SRF_2012-07-09 | ecosystem: Environmental > Aquatic > Marine > Strait...
AAAAATTGATTTTTAAATTCGGGCTAGATATCAAGAGAAAATGTCAATGAATAATAAAATGACTACTAACGACTACCAACTCAAAACCAACCAACGTATCGTGACTGGTGTCTCCTTTGTAATGGAGGGGAGTAAAGTCATAGGAACTATTGAGGAAGGACTACCTATGCTTCCTAGTGAGTTCCCTAAGAATAGAAGAGCTCACCACCTTAGTAAGATAGATACCTCCTATGCGGATATCACTAATGTGAAGGTTGCGCGGAGGAGAATCCATATACAAAGAAAACATAATAGGAACACTAAGAAACTAGTAGAGTTCTACCATAGTCAAATCAAGGAGTGTGACAAACAAATTGCTATTAGTAATGCTTCTATAGAAGTTTCTAATACTTGGAGTAACCTTCCAGAATGCTTTACTAAGTTACATAAGAATACCTCTATCTACCTTCACAAGAATAGGAAGAAGATACAAGACTTATTCATAGAAAAGACTAGGGAGGCCGCCCTCTATGAAGAGGCTATGCCCTACTATGAATACCACTATGCTAAAATCAAGAGAGACTTTGTAGAGGAGAACGAGGAGTGTCCCGTATGTATGGAGAAGAAGGAACTCATATACAATACTCACTCTAATGGTGAGACCGTATGTAGTCACGGTGTGTGTGCGGATTGTTGTAATGGACTAGTAGAGGCTCAAGTAGTAGGTTCTACTAAGACTCTTAGTAATAAGAAACGTGCTATTAACTGGGTCAAATGTCCTATGTGTAGGGTTTCTATGGGTGGAGGTTGGAGAAGTGACGTATGTGAAATCATTAAGAAGAAAGAAGAAACACCTCCAATGACTCCTACTATAAGACCTATTAGTGAAGCGGAACGTATAGGAGACGCTATGGCTAACCTTGGTTCTACTATACCACGATAGTCGTAGGTTGCTAGGTGGTGGGGGTGACGTGGTGGCGAAAAAAAAAATTGATTTTGGTTGAAGGCTATATATTATTCGATTACTATAATGTCATACGTAACCAATCTTGAATCGTGGGAACAATACGAATCTCAACAACTAACCTCCTCACTAAAACTGAAGGAGAAAATCAATAAATATTTGAAGGAACACAAATTTCGTAGTGACTTGGATAGACTCTATGAATTACATTGTGCTGGAAAAGACAATAGAAAACTAGTAAAACTACTAAAAGAAAAAGGATATGGATATAGTAAAAACCCTTGGAACTTGCGCTGGGAGGTGGAGTAGTGCGCTGGTGACATTGGTGATATTGGTGGTATTGGTGGGTAAAAACCCACAATAAATTTATTGGAATATCGTATATAACAATGGATACAATACAATACCAAATACCTTACAAATTCTGGGAAACCTTTGACGACTTGAAATGTATTAAGGACTTACTACCCAATTATACAGCAGAGGAAGTTTCTCTGTCATTTGTTAGTTTCGATTAACAGAGGGTAGTAGTAAATCTATAGCAACAATTTCTTCCTCTGTATCACTGTCTGGTGGTATAGGTGAAGGTGCTGGTGACAGAGAAATATTATTTTTTTTACAGACTTCTTTATACCATTCTAATTCACCCTTTAATCCTTTTATAGTCCATTCATACAGAGTAATTTTTTCTGTTAGTCTAGCTATACAGTAACCAAGGTTCTGTGTAATATCTTCCAATTCCATTACATATATATTTTTTTTTTTTCTCCAGCAATATCCGCCACCAATATCACCAATATCACCAATATCACCAATTATGGGCCAAGGCCTGCGCTTGGTGGATATTGATAACCTACCTTAATCCTTGGTTGTATTACATTAATAATTTCACCAGTGCTTCCACGTATAACGTGTGTATTTCCACCACCCATTCTACCCCTTGTGGCTACTGCTGTTCCCTTCCTCTGTTGTCTTGGAGAACCACTGGGCGCAAGTGTCCCCTTAACATTGTATCTGTCTATTGATACAGAGGCTGGTTGGTCTGGTGTCCCCTCTGCTCCTACCCTAGCAAATCCAGCACTATTCATTGTTCTGTTTAAACTGGCCTGTAACCCTTGTCCGCTTGCTGTAGTTCCAGCACTAGCACCCATAGTAGCCACGTTCTGTCCCATTATGGCGGGGTCTAAATATCCTACTGTATCACCGTGTTGTAAAGTTCCTTTGGTATGAGCTGCTGTTACTGCTTGTCCTCCATATGAAGTAAATGCTGGGCCTACTGGTTGTCCGCTACCCACTGTGTAATACGGGTGATATCCTCCTTTAGCCATACTACTAGCTGCGTAATCTCTAAATTCAAGTGTGTTAGCACCCGTCTGTGAATATACTAAAGGTTTTCCAAACTGTGGATTGACTGGGTCGTCTTCATTTAAATACTCTGTATTGCCTCCTACAGAATAATGAGGTGTTTTTCCTTGTAATCTACCCTCTAAAGGAAGGTCTTTAGGTGCTATACTTCTTGTAGGGATTGATTTTCTCTCTGTTACTGCGTCGTCAAGTCTCTGTATAATGTTCTGTGCTGTCTGTTGAAAATCTACGTCACCTCTGCCCCTTAGTATATTAGGATTTGCTACACCAGCTGCTTCTAGTATATTTGCTACTGCGCCTGCGTCCTCTGGGTATTCTAATGCTACTGCTACTGCGCTCTGTAATATTTGCTGTTGTTGTGGAACTAATTCGTTAAAACCATTCTTTATCATTTGCTCTCCTATATTCAATACCATATCTCCTACATTCATACTAGTAATAGCACCTCCTTTAGGATTAAATACTACACCAGCACCTTTTATACCTTCAAGGATTTTTTGATATGAAGGTTTGTCAAGTATATAATCTAAATTACCCATAGCCGCACCACCAGCACTTGTTCCAGTTTGTCCCTTCTTTTCTTTTTTATATGTGTCTATACCCATTGCTTCTTTTTCTGCTAAAGTCTTTCCTCCAGTTTTACCACTTGCTAAATTTGCTAATCTTCTTACTTCTTGTTCTGCTGTTGATAGTTCTGCTTTTTTTTCTTTTTTAGGTGTAAATCCTTCTACAACTTCTAAAGCTTCCTTTCTATTCCTTTCTATATCTGCTAAAGATAAAACGTTCATTCCTATAGCTGCTTCTCCACGTTCTTTTGCGGCTTGTAGATTTTCTTGGTCTCTTAAGTCTGTCTGTGTTTTTGCTATATCTTTAACTCTTTTAGTTTTTGCTTCACTTAACATTCTGTCTGCTTCGTCCCCTTCAATACCTTCAAATCGACCTCCTTCCATAAATTCATTTTCCATTTCTTCTGGTGTCATTTGTGATAAATCATTTATGTTTGATAATCTTTCATTTTTAAGTCTCTCTGCTTCGTTTGCTCGTTCTAGTGCTTGTGCGGCTCTGTCTGCGGCTGCTTGTCTTGCTTCTCTTGCTTGTCTTATTTCCGTTAATGAATCTAATACACCTTGATTACCAGCTAGTGGAGCTACAATGTCTTGTGCTCTTTCAATGTCAAGTTTCTCACTAGGTTTTAATTTTTCACCAGCTGCTCTTTTTGCTATAATTGTGTCAATTCTTCTTTTTTCATTTCCTTTAATTGTTGTATCAAATGTATCTAACTTTTCTCTTGATTCTTCGACCCCTTCTCCCAATTTAGCTAAATCCTTATAAAATTTTCTATCTGCTTTGTCGTCTTCACTTATCTTCTTCCCTCCTTGTGTTAGCGCTGATATTTTTGCGTTAAGTTCGTCTCTCTTTCTTATTACCTCTTGATAACCTCCTTGTGCTTGAAGTGCGTTGTATGTATTTTGGTTTTGTGTTACTTTTTCGTTTAATCTTTGTCTAGCGGTTATCTGTGTTTGTGAAAGATAATTTTCTATTGGGTCGGTATCTACTCTATTTTTTTGTTCCTCGAATGTTCCACTATTTGCGTTAAGTCTTTCTTCTAATTTATTAGCCATACTTTCATTACCACCCGCCTTAACCATTGAAATAGTTGCTCTGGCTACTTCAATTCTTGCGTTATTTAAAACAGAGGACAATAACTTACCTCTATCTACTTGAAACTTTTTAGCCATTTTCTTTATTTCACCACTATTCTTAAAAGCTTGTATCAATGGGTTTAAATTAATTACGTCACCTTTTACAACTCCTTTGGCTGCGTTTTTTATTTCTGTTCCACCAGCTAATTTTTGTAAAGGAACATTTATAGCGGCTTCATAATCCTTTTCTATATTAATACCTTTGAAAGCTGCTAGAAGTCTTTCCCGTTCTGGTTTTGGTGTGCCGTCTCTTTGTGCCCTTTGATACGCTTGTTTTGCTAATTGTTTATCTTCAAGTCTTTGTGTAGCCATAACTGCTACATTTAAAACTGCTTTTACTTTTTCAATAAATTTATTTTGTTGAGGCTTTAAATTTTCTATAGTTTCTAATTGTAAAGCGGGGTCGTCGTCTTGAATTTGATTAATATTATTAACTAATTGTCGTAATGCGTTAGCGTCCATTAGATATATAAATTATAAAAAGAAAAAAAAAAGTAATTAGTAAGCCACAGTGACAGAAGTTCCTTGTGGAGTAGATTTAACATTGGCTACACGAGATACCATTAGATAGTAATCAACGTCAAGAGCTTCAGTAAAATCATTATTAATGTTACCTACAGCAGCTCCACCACCGTCATTTCCGCCTGGGTTAGCGGTGGCTGCTAAAGGTTTGCGTCTGTATTTCCAAATCATTGGATAAGAACCTAATGTTCTACCTCCACCAATAATACTATTTTCACCATTAGCAAGGTCTAAACAGAGAGGTTTATATTTACCAAGAATACCGTCCTTGGGTTCTGCTAGACGACAACTGAGTGTATTTTCGTCACAGTAATAGAAAGGACGAACAACTTGTAAATCAAGACCTACACAATTAGAAGTTTCGTCATACTGAGAAGCGGGCGACCATTTGTAATCTGGAAAAATATCTACACCGTCAATATTGACGTTATACTCTTCTTGATTCATACCGTCACAACGACCACCAATTAAAAGACGGTCTTCACTTACTGGTCTGTCAAGGTGGTTAGCTCCTTCTCTATGAATTTTACGTTTAATCATATAAACCTTATGAACCTCTTTATTATCAGCACCAATTCTATGTTCTACTGTCTGTAAAACATTAGCAGTAGCTGCTGGGATATGTTTTTCAACTTTAACAATGTCAAAGAAATCAAGACGAAGACCACCTTGGGCGTTTGTCTGTGCTCGAGCTTCTGCTTGAATTTCACTTGGTAGAATAATATAATCAACTTGTAATTTTACGTCATTATATAATACTAAACCTTCTCCAGCACACATACCTTGATTAAGATTGTTACCAGTAGCGGGCGCATTACCACCAGCACCAGTATTAGTAATTAAATTACACCATTCACTTGAATCTGCGAATTCAATAGTAATTAAAATTCTGTATTCTTGGAATAGGTATAATGGAAGACTTCTATTTTTTAAACAAGGGAGAATAGTTCCTAAAGATACACCAAACTGCTGGACTCCAGTAGCGGCAGCGTTAATAGGACAAGAATTAACTGAAGCATTTGCGTTATTGTTATTCATTTCTCCAAAATTAGTTCCACTTTTCTGGTTATCATAAACAATTGAGCCAGCACCTCCTTGCTGTGAAATAGCGCCGTCATAAGATTCTAAAACTTCGGTATGAAATGAATTTTGATAATAGTGACCCGAAAATTGATTTCGTGTAGCACTATTCTGTTTCATAAGAGTTGTTAAAGCTGCGATTCTACCAATATCACTAGTATCATTTAAAATATAGTCACCAATTTGTAAAGTTGCTCTTTTAATTGCTAGTAATCCACCAAACATAGGATTTGCTCTAAGTTGATTGTCAGCCGCTCCATTTCTCAAACATTTGAAAAGTAAAACTGAATTTTGGTCTAAATTACCAGCGGCGTCTAATCTAAAAACGAATCGTCTAGAACTAGAACTAATTGGTTCTAATGTTTCACTACGAATATCCATTGGGGAGTCTTTAACAGAAACTTGATAGTCAAATAGGTTATTCATTTTGAGTTTATATATTCTATTTAGATTTTTTTTTTATGAATATTTTTTCTATATTCTTTTTTTTCTTAGTTTGTAACTTATTGAATGGGTGTTGATAATCTAGTAATTTACCAACTTTAATTAAAATCTCTTTTTCTGGTTTTTTCTTTAAGTCCATTTTTGGTTTTTTGAGTTCTTTGAGAGTATTCGGCATTTTTATAGTATTTAAAGAGATTTTTTTTTTAGTAAATAACTTGAACTCCTTGAGCTGTAGTTTGAACTATTCTCTTAGAAAATACAAAACTATTTACACGTAAAACGTCTGCTCGAGCTCCATTGTTAAACTGTAATCGAATTTCTGGTTCAGCATTACGTAAATCAAAAACAAATCCGTCTCTAGCAAGTTCTCTAGATAATAAGAAAGTATTAGTATATCCATTGAGGTCACCAAATTCGTTTGAACCTAAAGATACTGGGTCTTTTCCAATAGCTCTCCAAGATTTGGTTAATTCGTTAAGTGTAAGAACCTTGTCACCGAAATTACTGGGATTGTAAGAACGTAATGGATATAACCTATTATTAATAAAATATACTACATTGTTAATTTCACTTGATAGAGGAGGAAGTCCAGCATAATATGACTGTTGATTTAAGTCCTCAGCATTGTTGGAATCATATACTAAAGAGAAAATGGCTAAAGCTTTGGAAGCAACTGAATTAATTGGAATCTGGTGACGTTGAACTGTAGCTGGGATATTATCCAAAAATGTTTCATAGGAAGTAAATTCGTAGTTAATACCCTTAGCAATTGAGGCTGCTACTTGTGGAGGAGGAGTAATTTGTAAAAGTCTATATTCAGTTTTCATTACCTTATAATTAATAGTTGAAGGAACTAAAACAAAAAAGTGTGTAAGATTACCAGCACCAACTTGATTATTACTGAAAGCGGGCATAGCACCGTCAAATGTAATAGCTATGTGTCTTTGACCCGTTACACCAGCAACAGTGTTAGTAGCACCAGAAAGAGCAATAGCAGTAATTTTATGAGCTCCACCTCCTACGTCAGTTCTAGCACCTCCTACTGAAGTAGCACTCTGTAATTTCATTGTGTTACCTACAGCAAGACCTAAATCAGCAATATTTTCAATAGTAGTTCCGTTTCCAACCTTCATAAAACAAGCTACACCTCCACCAAAAACGTCTCCGCCAGCGTTATCAGCAACAGCAAAGAAACCATTAGTTTCTGGGTCAAAGAGTAAAGTTTCTCTCATTTGAGTGCCGGGGACAGCTGCTCTTACAACTCTACTTTTAATTTTCTGTAAAGCAAGTTCTGGGCGTTGAAGGACAATTTCAATACGTAATCCACCAAAATTTAAGATTGGAATAAGTTTTTCACTATCAAACCAACCTAATAAACCAGTCTTAAGGGGCATAGTAAATCTAACAGCCGCATATCTGGGAGAACAATCTGCTTGAACTGGGGATAACTGATTATCTTCAATATTACTGGCGTTGGGGTGGTTGGAATTTCTAACTGCGGGGTCATTGTCATATGAGTAGGGGTGTGTATCTTTATTCACACCTTCCTTTAGTGAAAGCTGTGAATTGTCGTCGTATAAATACTGGTGTTCGATATTTCTCCATTGGGCGTAGTTTTGTAACGATTCTAATAAAATTCCAGTTTCTTTTGAGTATATGTTAATATTATCTATTATCGAGTGTATTCCACAACCTTGAGTAAATGTCATTCTCTGGAATTCAGTGGAGGTATTTACAACGTCAAAAATCATAAAACTATCTCTCTTAATAAAACCAATTTCTGGCTCTATATTGTAGATAATTTTCTGGCCGGGGTTAAAAGCCTCACCATTTTCTGGGACAATAGAAACATACTGAGAACTAGCTTGAGCGGTTACTTGATTATTCATAACATTACTTGACATTTTGAGTTTATATATTCTATTTAGATTTTTTTTTTATGTATTTTTAACAATTAAAAAATCTCTTTATAACCTAATATGAATACTTCTAGAGTATATGAAAATGAAAATCAAACAAATAATCAACTATCATTCAACGGTAAAATCAATATAACAGATTTCTCATTAGGAACTGTCAAAGTTTTTAACTTTAATTCAATTAAAATTTCTGTTCTACCTATCTTCAAAAAAATGAGGTTTGATATATATTTTTATCCAAATTGTAAGGTTGGAAAGGGTAATTCTGGTAATTTTGCTGATTCAATTGTAGATTACAGTAGAGACCCTAATCATTCTTTATATTGGAATAATTTCGATAAACACCGAAAAGACATTTTTGTAAATGATATTACATATACTCCTAAATTTACTTTTACTTTAGAAGGAGGTGCTTATGGATTTTTTCAATATCCAATACTTGGAGAACTTATAGAGATACGAGTTACACCTTTAGAAAATGACGATAGTGCTTTTGTATTTACAAGTGAAACCCAAAATTTTAATTTATATTTGAATACATTATTATGTAACACAACAAGTGAGATTAATGAAAATATTTTCTAGCAATAGTTTATATATAATAATGCCGAGTTTTGTGCCTTTAGCCAAAAATCACCAAAATGTTTATAAACCTCTCAAACAGAATGCCGCTGGAGAATTACTTTGTGGCTTAGATAGTTTAAGTGGCGCTCCAAATAACGATTTAGGGGACGGTGCTGTAAAATTACAAGTTTATCCTTATTTAAAAAATCCAAGTAACCAAATGACACCCGCTAAATGTGACGCTAACGGTCATTTAGAAATAGCAGCTTCATTTAGTAATGATTCTATGGTTATTAAAGGTAATGACGGAAACGACGGAGCTGGAACAGCAAGAACTTTAAAAACTGATAGCACTGGTGCTGTCGCTATTGACGAAGGTCTCCAAGGGGCTGGAAACAATAATTTAGGGGACGGTTCTGTAAAATTACAAGTATATCCATATGGAAGAGACTCAACAGCGGGTCAAATGAAACCCTTAAAAGTTGATACTGACGGTAGATTACATAGTGCTTTAGTAGGAAACACTGTGGCTGACGGAACTGGAACAGCTAAACATTTATTAACTGATACTGACGGCCATTTACAAGTAGATATTCCAAATATTTCTAAAGGTGACGACGTTGTATCTTCTGGAGGATTACAACAAGTTCTAATGTATGGTAAGAAACCCGACGGAACTTTACAACCTTTAGAAACAAATGGTGATAGACTATTATGTGATATGGTAGAATTAAATGCTTCGGGACAAATTACTACCAGCACTGCTTTAGCTTCGGTTCAAGTTTGTGGTTATGATACTACTACTACTAAATTTAAAACATTAAATGTTGATTCAACGGGTTCGGCTTATGTAAATGACCTACAAGGTAGATTTGGTATGACTACTGGTATCAACGCTCAAACAACTCTTAGTGGAGCTCTTACTGAAACAAAACAAGTTGTAAATTGTGGTCTTGACGACCCTACTAATGCTACAAAAATAACCCCTATGAAAGTAGATAATAACGGTAATCTTCAAGTTGCTGTAGTTTCTATGTCTGGTGGTGGTGACGCTAGTGCCGCTAATCAAACAACTGCTATCAATCATTTAAATGAAATTGAAGGTGCTGTTGAAACTATTGAGGCTTGTGTAACAAGTGACAAACTAGCAGTAAGTAACGTCCAACTTCCAGCTACTTTAGGACAAAAAGCAAATGCTAGTTCTTTAGCTACTTGTCGTTCTACTACTACTGGTGCTTATGATATGAGTGGTAGAACTACTATAGGAACTGCCTCAACCTCAACTAAAGTTCTCTGTAATGCTAGTGGTAATTTAATAACTGCCTTATCTACTTTAGGTAACTCTACTAGGATTAGTAATGTTACACTAGACGACGCTAGCACTGGAACTGGAACTCATAATGACGTAACTTTTGATTTAGGTTCGAATCATAATTTTAGTATTTTAAAAATATATATTAATTTAAGCACCCCACCACCGTTAAGTGAGTTCTTAGTTCAAGTAAGTGCTGACGGAACTAATTGGTTATATGCTACTGGTATTACTACAGTATCTCATACTCCATTGTCTGGAAGTCAAGTTTATTATGGTAATGCTAATATAGCACACCCTCCTAGATATGTAAGACTTTTTAATGAAGACGCTAGCTCTTTATTACTTGACGAAGTTATAGCTGTTAGAAGTGCCTAATTACTTTTTATGAATCTTTGATTCTGTATTGCTATCGCTTATATTTTTTCACTCTACCAGTTGCTTTTTTTTCTTTAGTTGCTTTATCTTTTTGTTTTTTAGATAATTCACTCATTGTTGTGGGTGTTTGTTTAGTTACTCTTTTTGTTGGTCGAAAAATATCCCCTTTTTTCTTATATGTTTTAGAACCTTCTCTAGTTCTCCAGTCTTCTTTATGCCACCTTTTTAACCCTTTATCTTTTGTAGTAGGTTTTTTACCCTTATAACCTCCACCAGCTGCTTTATATTCTCTAACCAATTGTGAAGAACGATAAGCAGAATGTTTAGGATTTTTTTTATAAACTTTTTTTTTTATACGTTCGTATAATGCGGGATTACTTGGAACAGCCATATTAAAATATTATATATATTATACCAACAAAAAAATGCCCTTTAACTGTGTTCTATGTGAGAAAGCTGAAGAATGGTGTGTGGTTAATCATTTCTGTGTGAGGTGTCGTCGTGTGAAACACCTTATAAATATTTATGGTGACGAGTTTTATGAATCTATGGAGCGTGTATTAGTTAGAAATAAACAACAGCAAGATAATAAAATAAAATTAG
>Ga0181411_1000928_pt1 | contig 10803 bp, 9 predicted proteins | sample 34SPOviralmetaG_FD_130114 | JGI IMG/M metagenome (GOLD analysis project Ga0181411, IMG submission 130114) | Marine viral communities from the oligotrophic San Pedro Time Series (SPOT) site, San Pedro Channel, CA, USA - 34 SPOT_SRF_2012-07-09 | ecosystem: Environmental > Aquatic > Marine > Strait...
AAGAGGTTTATGAGCAGCCAGAGTTCAGGGATGCGGTTCCAAATCGATGCCACCAAAGGCCCAACTCGACGCCTCAATGTAGGGATAGAAATCAGTGGGCCATTCACCTCAAAAACGATGACGCTGCACTTCCCAAGATGGGTTCCTGGATCTTATTTCTTGAGGGAACCAATTCAGCACATGACCGAGTTTTACGCCGAAACAGATTCGGGAGTGCCGATTGCTCACAAGCGCCACAATGTGGATGCAATGCGCCTAAAACTACCAGAAAATACGAATAAAGTCGTTATTCGTTACAAGCTACTCGCCGATGATCTTTCAGTCCGCTCCAATCATCTCGATGAGGGGCATCTCCACATGATGCCGCCCTTTACCTGGTTCTTACCGACCGACGGAATCGAAGGAAAACGGTTGGATATGGAACACACCATTGAACTTCATGCACCTGATGATTGGATTCCAGCAACACAATACCACCTCGTTAAATCTTCAGAAGGAAAAGGAAGCCTCACTGAAAACCATGGAAAAACACACACCTTCACTTGTCCAAATCGAGATGAACTCCTCGACGGTATTGTCGAAATCAATCCATACCCAATCGACTCTTGGGTCGTAGATGGGCGCACACATCATCTCAAATTATGGGACAGTGGAGGTCATCCCATCGATGAGGCAATGCTTGAGCGGTTCAAAGAAGACATGGATCGGATTGTTAAGGAACATCATGCTCTCTTTGGAATACCCTCGTGGGACAATTACATCACAGTCATCCAGTTAACTGAGAAATCAAGAGGGGGTTTGGAACACCTTAATTCCCAAACTTCGATGCTCCCACGTCAGTGCCTTATGCCGGGTCATGACGATGAATACAGAGATTTAGTGAGTCTATTCAGTCATGAATACCTCCATCAGTGGAATGTAAAACGACTTCGTCCTCGAACCTTCTTGGATTACGACCTGCAAACAGAAGGTCATTCTGATCTCCTATGGTGGTTTGAAGGAGGAACATCCTGGCTTGGAGACATGTTGTGTGTTCGCTCGGGCGCTTGGTCTGAAGAGGATTGGCGCAAGGACTTCCTAAGAAAAATGAAGCGTCACACTGGTCGGCACGGCATGAACTATGAATCCCTCACCGAGTCAAGCCATGATGCTTGGATTCACCTCTATCGAGGCCATGCATTCTCTCGTGAAACACAAATCTCATACTATCTAGAAGGGGAACTCACCATCATGGAACTCGATATGGAACTGCGCAAACGTTCCAAAGGACTGCACGGCGTTTGTGATTTGATGGCATTACTTTGTCAACGCCACGGCTTGGAATGTGAGCCAACTATGCGATTGGGCATCACCCACTCAGACATACGAAAAGCCCTGACCTCAATGAAGGGAGGAAGGCGTCTTGGAACAATGCTTGATGACATGGTCAACCGAAAACAGGCACCTGATATGGAGCGGACCATGGCTTATTTTGGGTTGAAATTGGAACCTGAGCACGCCACCAAAGAAGGCGAAATCAAATCTGGCTGGCTTGGACTTAACCTTTCCAACAAAGCCGGGAAGGTCGTTATGAGCACCCACATGACCGGCAGCCCACTTCGAGCATTGATGATGCCGGGAGACGAGGTTGTTGCCATCAACGGCATGAGAACGTCAACGATGAAAAACTTGCAGACGGCCTTGAAAGGAAAAATCGGACAAAAGGTCGAGATCACCTACACTCATGAAGGCATGTTACGGACATGTTCTATCGAACTTCCAGAAGCTCCAAAACACAATGTGAAATTGGCTGGAAAAGGCAATAAAAATTGGCAAAATTACATTGCATCTCGTCAAGACAAATGAGTAAATGACGGCATTCGCAAGAAGAACCAACTCGCCTCAAAGACTTGTGACAAGAAAAGAAAAACCCCTGGCAGTGTCGGATGACTTACTCTTCTGGAGTCGTCGAGGCCGGTTCTGCTAACTTCTCGAGAGGTATATGGATTGGAGGCAAATGATCTGCCATGCGGTGGCGACTTGTTTTTGGAGGAAACACATGCTCGGAAAGGCTCATGGCAATAACGTCCTCTTTGGTAAGAGATTCAATGTTAGCAGATGGCCAAACATCGACTTCAATGCGATCATCATTGAGATAATCTACGGCAATGACTGGGATTTGAGCGAGGTTGAGTTTACTGGCAATCGAATGGCGATGATGGCCATCAAGAATAGCACCTGTGACTTTGTCAACGATCAGCGGTTTGGTGTAGCCACCCCAGCGTTTCGTCATCTCGAGAAGTTTGTCACGGTTGCGCGGTTTGATTTCCTCATGGGGTTTCAGCCATTCCAGTGGCACAAGTTGCACGTCGACTTCATCCCACATTACCACAAGCTAACGGCTTGTGTGCGATAATGCTATTCATTAAGCGTCCATGGTTCACTCCGGAAGGAGGCTCATGTCGTCAGACCACGAAGAAGGGCTGCTCCCATTGTTGGGTGATGCTAAGAGTGTACCCTTACCCGAAAAATTAGTTCATTGGGTTGAGAAATTGCCCGATGACATCAACACCATCATTGATAAAATTGCCAAAGCCAATGGTGGAGTTTGGATTGTTGGTGGTGCTGTACGTGATGCATTCTTGGGCCTGAGCGACCAAGATATCGACCTTGCTGTCACCCTTCCGCCTGAAGAAATGCTCAATATATTCCCAGATGCTTTGCCGACCGGAATTGAATATGGTACGCTTACCCTTCGTGGTGAGAATGGGCGCTTTTACGAGGCAACAACACTGAGAACAGAGTCAGAATACAGCGATGGGCGTCGACCGGAGGTGGTTGATTTTGGCACGTCCTTACTTGGGGACCTAGAACGTCGTGATTTTACATTTAATGCGATGGCAATCGATACGAGAAGGATGCTACTCCATGACCCATTTAATGGAAAAACCGATCTTGAACGAGAACGTGTAAAGGCAGTCGGCCAAGCCTATCAACGTCTCTCAGAGGATGGATTACGTATTCTTCGTGCTTACCGATTTCTTGATCGGGCGGATGCCGGAGTATGGCGCTTTGACCCGGAACTTTCTGAAGCATTGAAACAGCACCGTTCGATGCTTTCTGGTGTCACAAACGAACGAATTTGGATGGAATGGAAAAAAATCCTCGCAGGAAAAAATGCAGCTCACGTCATTGAGCGGATGAGTAGGGACGGCGTATTGGACCGGTTTTTACCAGGAACATGGGGCGGCCAAGTGCATCGAATGCATGCGCAACATCATATGTTGTGTGATTTTTTTTCACCGCTTGAAAGGTTTGCACTGCTCCTCTCTGAAGTCGACCCGGCAGAGGTAGAGTCAACCCTAAAACAACTAAAATTATCAAAAAAAGAACGCCGGGAGATCGAACTGATTCACTATAGATTTGGCAGAGTGCCTGAAAACACCAACGCCCAATTACGGGTCTTTAGAAACGTTCTACAGGAACGTGCAATGAACCATTTACGGATGGAAAAAATCATTCGCGAATCTGGATTGATGGTCGCTTCCTTGGATGATCAAACCACGGACCAAATTGATGAAGTTGTCAATCGCTTGGAAAATTTGGCCCCTCTCACTGCTGGTGACAAATCACTCGTGGATGGCCACTGGATTATGGAGCGGACCGGTTTGGGCAAGGGCATCGCCCTTGGCCGATTAAAAATGTGGCTCCACCGACTGCAAATTGAGAGAGATTTAGTCGATGTTGAAGCCGTTGAAACTGTGCTCTGTGGGCTGAATTGGGATCATGAAAACTACCATGAATGGCCCCAAATAGAATTCTAACCATGACGGCACCATCTTGATGAAAGAGAACCTTTTCATTAAGCACGAGGGGAGCACCATGTCTGACTTCATGATGAAACAAATTGAACAACGAATGGCAACACGAGGGATTGACCTCAACCTGCTTTCGGATGAGGAATTATCAGCCGTTGCAGTGCGTTTTTTGGGAGATGCCCCGCCTGGTCATTTGCCAAGAGAGACCGTGATTGCAACGCTTCAAGGCCAAAAACCAATCCAAGAGTGGGCAATGGGTATCAAATCACGAGTCACTGGTCAAGCAGCACAAAAAATGACTGACGCCACCCGTTCAGCAGTTGATACTGCTAGGAAGAATTACGAAGCGAGACGGGAACAGGACCCGCGCCTTGCTGCGATTGCGAACAAATTCGGTGAATGGCTCAATGAGTCAAACTACAACGCTGCCCAATTGACAGCGATGGCGGATGCAAACAAAGATGGCATTATCAGCAACGACGAGATTCTGAATCTCATTCGAACCATGTCCAATTCAGAACCCCCAGAGTGGGTGGTTGAACTCGTCGTCAAGTACATCGATACAGATGGTAACGGAGCAATCTCTCTTCCAGAGTGGTGGGCCTTCCTTGAATCGATCGGATTCGAAAACGCCTCGCCGCAAATCTCGGAACAACCGATACCTGCAGCCGTGCCTGAGCCAGCCCCGGAACCAACACCCGCAGCCGTGCCTGAGCCAGCTTCAGAACCGATAGCAGCCCAAACCATTCAACCTGCTGCAAGCGTTGCTGCTGTTGCAGCGGTCGCAACCACCGCGGCTGTTTCGTCACAGGAACCAACACCAGTTCCAATTGAAGTTCAACCTGAACCTCAACAACATTCTGAATCCACTGAGAACATGGATCACCTTGGGATTATTGAAGCGCTCTCTGGTGCTCGATTATTGTCGGAATTCAACAAAATCGTTGCGCTATCTACAATTCAAACCTCGATCATTAAGGTCGAAAAAACCGAGCGTTCTCTAATGGCCACTGGAGAATACAAGGGTGGTCAAACCATTACCGGAACACTGGATGGTGGCGAGCACGTAGTCACCATCCGATTCCCAGTCAATGAATCTGAATTTGTTGAAGGGCTGAAGGTGGGACAACTTGTTCAGGCAGAGGGTAAGATTTACCGATGGTCAGGCGCTTTAAAGCAAGCAAACCTCGATGGTACAAATGCACGTCTAGCCTGATCACTTGAGCGCACGTGCAATCACAATACGCTGCACTTCTTGTGTGCCTTCGTAAATTTGAGTGATTTTTGCGTCTCTGAAGAATCGCTCGACTGGGAATTCCTTGGTGTATCCGTAGCCACCCAGCACCTGAATCGCACGCTCGGTGACCCACATTGCTGTGTCACCTGCAAACAGTTTGGCCATGCTTGCTTCCTTTGAATGACGCGGTCCACCATGTTCGTAATGCTGTTGCTTGACCCAAGATGCCTGGTAAATGAGAAGACGTGATGCTTCGATTCGTGTTGCCATGTCCGCAAGGTAAGCCATGATCATTTGATGATGCGCAATTGGTTTTCCAAAGGCCTCACGCTCATGGGCGTACTTGAGGGCTGCTTCATACGCACCCTGCGCAATGCCTAAGGCTTGGGCTGCGATACCGATTCTGCTGTTGTCTAAAGCGTTCATTGCAATTGGGAAACCATTGCCGACGCCCTTGAGTACATTCTTGACTGGGACTTTACAGTTCTCCAAAACCAAGGTGCAGGTGTCTGAAGAACGGATTCCGAGTTTGTCTTCTTTCTTTCCAACAGAGAAACCTTCGTAGCTCGAATCAACAATGAATGCAGTCGAACCGCCGTGCTTTTTCACAGCATAATCAGGATGGTCTACGTCCTTGGCAAACAAGACGAGAATTTTTGCTTGGGCGCCGTTCGTCACCCACATCTTCTCACCGTTGAGGATGTAGTGTTCACCATCGTCGGAAAGTTTGGCTTTGCAGGTCATTGCTGCTGCGTCAGTTCCAGCACCGGCCTCAGAAAGTGAGTAGGCGCCTACTTCGCCTGCTGCAAGCCGGGGTAGGAATTCTGCCTTCTGCTCTTCGTTTCCATGGAGGGCAATTGTTTTGGAACAAAGGCCAACATGAACACAGTACATCACGGCGAATGAAGGATCAACGCGGGCAAGTTCTTCAACGATAATTGACTCCGAAACATCGTCAACAGGCGAGCCGCCATAGGCTTCGGGAATGGTCACACCTTGCAGGCCATATTCGATGAAATCTTCCCACTCTTTGCTCGGAGGGATCTGTTGTTGGTCACGATGCTCTACTGTAAGGGAGAGAACGCTTTCTGCGAAGTCTCGGACCATCTCTCGAATCATTTGCTGTTCTTCGGTTTCGCCGTAGTTCATGTTCGTCCCTGTGATGCGGAAAACGCCGACTCACTTAACCCGTTTGACGGTTTTCCACGGTAGTCTATTTTGCCTCAATTTGATATACAATGGTGATTGGGGCGTTTTTGAGGGAGTGCCCTAATGGATGAAGAAGTTGTAGAATTCAGCGTTGCACATAACAGAAAATATTCCCGTGACCATCTATGGTACCAGGAAAAAGACGACCGACTCATGATTGGCGTGAGTGAATACCTCGCTGTTGAAATCGGCGAAGTTCTCCGAGTGATTCTGCCCCAAGCAGAGAACGAAATCGATGAAGGCAGAGACATGTTCTCGATTTGGACTGCCGATGAAAAGGTTGCTTTCCCTTCGATGTATTCTGGAATCATTGCTGAAGTGAACGGTGAAGTTGAAATCAACCCTGACTTGGTCAATGATTCAGCTTATGACCACGGATGGATCATTATCATTGAGCCTCACGAATTGGACCTTGAGAACCTCTTGGAACCTGATGAGTACGTCGAATTCCTCGCCGAACTCTGAGCAAAGGTCTTACCCCTTCGTACCCGAGGTTTTGCCATGGGCGATGCCTTACAACGACTACGAACGAGTTTAGCTAACGCCCCGGTGATTTGGAAAGGTGACTACCCCTACTTCATCCACCCTATTACTGATGGTGTTCCACGCCTTGACCCTGAGGTCTTGAAAGCAGTTACAGACTTGTCAGAGGCTGCAATTGATTGGAGCGGCATCGATCTGATTCTTGGAATTGAGGCTATGGGGTTGCCGCTCACAGCACCGCTGAGCGTTCGCACTGGCGTTCCTTTGGTGATTGGACGTAAGCGGTCATATGGCCTCAAAGGAGAGGTTGTCATCGACCAAGCTACCGGATATTCGAAACAACCAATGTACCTCAACGATATTGCACCGGGTGAAAGGTTAGCCATTGTGGACGATGTGCTTTCTACGGGAGGTACACTCAGAGCGGTCATTGAAGGCGTGCGGGCAACCGGTGCAACAGTTGCCCACGTTCTCGTTGTGGTTGAAAAGGGGCCCGGTTTGAAACAACTTCAACACGATTACCCCGGGATTAAAATCGACTCTCTTGTCCGTCTTGAAATGGATGGAGCAGACGTTGTTTTGCTTGATGAGGAACCCACTTGAGCATAGGGTGCATTGATGAGGGAGCGGCGAGCCCCTCGCACAGGGACGACCATGGACTTGGACCGCCACGACTTCGAACTTGACCAATTAATGGAACGGATTCAGGCGAATGATAATCGCTTGATTGCGCTTCAGATCCCCGAAGGTTTGAAGATGCAGGCATTGGAGATGATGGACACCATCGAAACCGAAACCAGCGCTAAAGTTGTCCTAGCCGCAGACCCTTGCTACGGTGCATGTGATCTTGTCCATGACAAAATGAAACTCATGGGTGTGGAATTGGTTGCCCACATGGGCCACTCTCAAATGAACATTGATTCGGGGATGCCTACACAATTCATCGATGTGACCTATGATGGCGACCCTGAGTTGACACCAGTGATTCCATTCCTCGACGCGCACAAAGCGATTGCAGAGAAGCGCCTTGCCGATCAAGCCACACCAGAGGACATGTCAGAAGAAGAAGCACAAGAGCGCTTCTTGGACGCTGTCGGCCGCATGGCCCCACTCACAGGCACGAAACTCGGCCTGGTTGGTTCGATTCAGCATTTGCATCTGCTACCAGATTTCCATGATCGCTTAGAAAAGGCGGGTTATGATGTGACGATCCCCATTGGCGGTGCGAGACTTTCATTCCCAGGTCAAGTCTTGGGATGCAACTATTCTGGCGATGATGATTCGATTGGTCATTACCTGTTCCTTGGTTCGGGAGATTTCCACCCGATTGGACTTGTTCTGCACACTGGCAAACCCTTGGCCATGCTCGACCCCTACACGGGCGATGCTGAGGAAATGTCGCTCGAACGAATCGAGCGTATCCTTCGACAACGCTCTGGTCTGATTATGGCCAGTGGCGATGCACAGCGCTTTGGCATCCTGATTGGAGAAAAACCAGGTCAGATGCGCCGAACTTTGGCTCTGAGGATGAAGCGTATGCTCGAAAAGCATGGGAAAAAGGGCTACCTGCTCGCTTTGGAACATATTGGGCCTGATTTGATTGATTTCTATCCTGTTGACGCCTTTGTGAACACGGCTTGCCCCCGAATTGCAATCGATGATGCCGTCCGATACAGAAAGCCACTGATCACGCCTTTCGAACTCGAAGTTGCCCTTGGAGAAAAGAAGTGGGAAACTGGCTATCAATTCGATGAGATACCCTGAACAAGCACCAATGACGTTTCAAAACGGACATCTTGATGCTGGTTCTAAACCGTATGTTCAAGAACGGTTGGCGTGAGCCTTCTTTTGTTATGACAAGCTACCTTGACAGAATTGGGGCTGGCTCAGTGCTTGCCAACCCAGAAGTCATGGATTTCGATTGGATGCCACCCGAACTTGTTGGACGGGACGAGGTTCAACGGGAACTTGCATCGAAGTTTTCGACGCTGGCTTACCCCGAAGGGACTGGGCGGGTCGTCATTACTGGTCCTGTTGGAAGTGGGAAAACCGTTCTTGCTGATACTTTTTGCAGGGACATTCAACGCCATCTTGCAGGAAAACGCAACATCCGATCTGTGAAGGTGAATTGTAGAAATGCTTCAACCAGCATGAGGGTTGTTCAACGGATTCTCCACTTGCTGGACCCAGGTCACCCAGACCGAGGCCTCTCAATGGGTGAGTTGCTGTTGAGTTTGCGACGACTGCTTCGAAGGGAATCTTCACACTTGATCGTCGTGTTGGACGAGGTCGACCACATGCTTCGTAAGAGTGGTGATGACCTGCTCTACCAATGGCTTCGAATCGACGAAGATCAAGAAGGAAAGGGTACGATGTCGCTGATCTTAATCAGCCAAGAGCAAGTGCTCGATGTACTCGAAACAGCAGTCATCTCGCGCATGGGGGCTTCGAACCACCTCCGAATCAGTCCATATTCAGCAGATGGTCTTGAAGCGATCGCCCTACAGCGAGCGGAACTTGGTCTTGTCTTGGGCACCTGGTCACCCGAAATTATCCGATTAATCGCTGAAAAAGCGGCACATACAGGGGATGCAAGAAAGGTGATTGAATTGCTCAACGCTGCGGTCGAACGATGTGAATTCCGTCAAGACGGGCACAATGAATCACATATCATCATCGACGATATCCACGAACCCTCGAGCACACTCCTTGCGACTATGGGCAGCAATCTGGAAGTGATCGACGATTTGGCAACGCATGCTATGTTGGTGCTTCTGGCCATGTGCAGACGATTGTCGAATCAAGAAACAATGACCACCGGCGACGTTGAGCAATTGTATGCGGTCGTCAGCGAAGAGTATGATGTGAAAATGAAGAGTCACACCACAGTTTGGAAGTACCTCAAGGAATTTGAAAACCGTCAGTTAACCGTCTCCCGAGTGGCTACAATCGGGGGAGGGCGAGGCAGGACAACCCATCTGAGCATGCCCCATTTCTTACCAAAAGACATCGCAAGTCGGCTTGAAATGCTATTGAAAAAGAGAATCCGCTGACCAAAAACCCGTTTGCCTCCATACGGTGGGGCTAAATACGGGTCGATGTTCGGAAGGTCGTTCTAGAGGTGTAAACATGGCTGTTGGACAACAAGGAGAATTCGTCGCCGTCGTCAATGATACGGACCCTGCCAGCGGTGGCAAGTCCTATTCACTCAAAATTAGTGGAAACAACCACGCTCAACTTCTGGGTAAAAAAATCGGTGACACAGTCGATGGAATCTTCGTCGGCGAAGGAGAACAAACCCTCTCTGGCTACAAATTGCAAATCACTGGTGGATCTGACAAGACAGGAACTCCACTCCGACGTGACCTTGAAGGTGGCTCCCGACAAGCAGTTCTTGTCACTCAGTCCACTGGTTTCAAGGGACACAACCTTGTCTTCAAAACAAAAGGTGGAGAGAAGAAGCGATTCCGCTACAAGCCAGACGGATTGCGTAAGCGACGAAACTTCCGTGGAAACACCATCAACCAAGACACCCGTCAAATCAATCTCAAAGTCATCGACTCGGGCAACAAGTCCCTTGCTGACATTCTCGCCGCAGGTAGCGAAGAAGCGTCGGAGTGAAACCCGAGAGGGCTTTCGAGATAATGGAGTGAGGGAAGCATGGCACGAGCGCTTCCAGCACAACCACAAGTCAACATCGGCCTTGTCGGCCACGTGGACCATGGAAAGACGACCCTCACTCAGGCACTTTCTGGTGTTTGGACCGACACCCACTCTGAAGAACGTAAACGTGGCATCTCGATTAAACTCGGTTATGCCGATACCGCATTTTACAAAACAAACGAAGGTCAATACTATCCAACTGGTCGCCGCCCTGATGGTGCTGATGACCTTCCAGATGAGTTGCAGCGTGTCGTCTCCTTCGTTGATGCACCTGGCCACGAGACGTTAATGGCGATTATGATCACTGGAGCATCAATCATGGATGGCGCCATGTTGATGGTTGCAGCCAATGAAACATGCCCACAACCACAAACTCGAGAGCACTTGATGGCTCTCGAGATTGCTGGCATTGAA
>Ga0181411_1000942_pt1 | contig 10767 bp, 13 predicted proteins | sample 34SPOviralmetaG_FD_130114 | JGI IMG/M metagenome (GOLD analysis project Ga0181411, IMG submission 130114) | Marine viral communities from the oligotrophic San Pedro Time Series (SPOT) site, San Pedro Channel, CA, USA - 34 SPOT_SRF_2012-07-09 | ecosystem: Environmental > Aquatic > Marine > Strait...
CAAGTTGTAAATTATCTTTATTAACCATTATGGTTTTAACTGAAAAGACAAAGTGTATAAGGCGAGAGTTATTAACAGCATACATTCCAGTTCCAGCAACACTTCGCTCGTCGGAAAATCCTAATCTGATTTGTGGTTCAGCGTCTTTTAAATTATATACGAATTGTTCGCCTCGTGCTAATTCTCGTGCGTGGAGGTAAGTATTTGTGTAATCACCAATATTACCTGCTCTACATTCACCAAGTTTTTTAACTTGTTTGCCTATAGTTTGGAATGCCTTAACTACTTCATTCATATTAACTACTTTATCCGATTTTGCTTGAGGATTGTATGCTTTGAGTGGATAGAGTTTGTTATTAATAAAATATTGAATTGAGTTGAGGTGAGTATTGTGAGGTGGTTGCCCAGCATAATAATTTTGGTGGAAGTGATTGTCTTGGTGTCCGACTGAAATGTAATGAGTGAATATAGATTTAGCAGCACTTGCTACAGAAGTAATTTCACTCTGGTGTGATAGCGAGGAACTCGGTAAATTATCTAAGAAACAATCCCAAGAAATAAAATCAAATTGACTTTCCTTAATAATACTTTTCATAAGACTGGAAGGCGGAATGACTTGTAAGACTTTTAACTCAACATTCTTTAATTTATAAGTCTGTGTATCCAAAGCAGCGGTTGCGTCTTGGAAATAAATTCGATTACTTGCTGTTCCAGTCATAGCAGTCAAATCAGCAGCAAAAGTCAAACATACTTTAGTCCCATTAGTGCCAGTAGCTTTATTAACTCGTCTTACACCTTCAACAACAAAACTAACTTTGTCCGCTCCAGCACCAGCAGTATTTTTCTGTAATATCATTTTAGAACCTCGTGTTATACCGAGCAACGCTGGGTCTGTGACGCTGTCGGTAATAACAATTTGTTTCAAAGTTACGGCAGTCGCACCACCTCCAGAAGGGGTAATTTCATTAACTGGAAGACCATTAGCATAAGAGTCCATTTTATAGTCAGCACTATCAGTTTTACCATATACTCTCGTCATAACTCTTTTATCACTGGCAAATGTAATTTCAATCCTTAATCCACCGAATAAAAGAATTGGAGTAAGTTTTTCACTAACACCGAAATGAGAGAAAATACCTGCCTTTAATGGAATAAGGAATTTTCTTGGAGAGAATTTTTTAGCACACATTTCAATATCAATATCTGTATCCACGACATCGGATTGAGCCCCAATACCAGACGAAATTTGAGAAAAGTTTAATGCTCCTAACTCGCCAGTGTTTCGGTGGAATGCGTCTCTACCGACTTCAGTTATTGTATTTACTTTAGTTCCAGGGTCTTGGGCACATTGATAGGCACGGCAATCGGCGGCAACACCATTTTTTAGGGAGTTGTGTTGGTTGTCTTCTTCTAAATATTGATTTTCAATAGAAGACCATAAGTTGTAGTTAGTAAGTGATTCTAATAGTTGTCCGTTTGCGAGGGAATAAATATCCATTCGGTCTATAACCGACGAAGCACCAGCAGTAGCAGGGAATACAGCAACACGACTATTAATATCTTCATTTAGAATATCAAATGAAATATAACTATCTTTACCCTTAACAAAACCAATATCTGGGTGAATTGTAAATATGGCTTTTTGTTCGGAGGTAAATTCAGTTCCATTATCGGCAACGAGGGAAATAAATTTAGAGTTTTCAGCAACAGACATTTTATATATTATTAATATATTTTTTTTTTCATAATTAAAATATCTCAATAATATATAATGAGTTTATTGAATATTGTAGAACCGATTTATACACAAATAAAAGATAAGGCAACAATAGTCCAAAATAAAAATATTTTAGGTATTGACGATGCTATAACTGCTGGGACAAACACTCTCGGAGGAGGTAATCAATTGTTATTTATAAAATTATTAAATACTGGCGACGGATTAGATTTAATTTCAACTTCTGCTAATGATACTGCTGCTGGAACTGGGGCGAGAACAGTAAGTGTAGAAGGGTTATTTTGTGATACTGCTGACTCAAATAGATACAAAAAAAGAGTATCAACTTACACAATGGCAGGGACATCGGCTGGAAGTCTATTGAGTGGAGTGAATACCTTTGCTGTAGTTCATAAAATCAGTGTATTAACTGCTGGGTCAGGAAATGTAAATGCTGGAACTATAAGTGCTAAAATTGCTTCTTCTGTATGTTGTGTATTAAAACCGAATGAGGGTGTATCAAAAGTTTTAACACACGGAGTTCCATATGGAAAAGAGTTGTTAGTGAAAGCATTACACATAAGTTCTTACTGCCAGACTGCTTCAACCCTCCGTGTAGAAGAACAGGATTTAGCAACTGGAAGAAAACAATTATTAACCAAATTATTTTTAGGAACTTCCACAAATCATATTGATTATCCATTAAATCATAAAGTCCCTGCTGGAAGTTTTATCACAGCAACTATAACTAATTTAGAAACTCCGACTGGGACTAACCATATATGTGCTAAATTAGAGGCAATTGAAACTTAACTTAAAGAATAATGTTCTATATATATTTATAATGTCTCGTTATACTGAATATTTGAAAGAAAAAGTAATGTGTGATATATGTAAGCGTGAAATAAGTAGGGGTCATATAGGCAATCATTTGAAATCTAAAATTCATATTAAAAATACTAAAAAAAAAGAAGAAGAAGAAGCAAAAAAAATTAATCAACCAATTGTAATTGATTGGAATTAAAGTATGGGCGTTTATACTTAAAGACAAAAATATACGATATAATTATATAATGACTGATTTAACTGATTTTCAATTAGAAATTCTGCCTGTTGGCATAATTTATAGGTGTTTCTCTAATACTGACGATAAAATTTATTATGGGTCTTGTTCTAATTTGGACGCTCGTAAAAAACAGCACAACTCCCTATCTAATCAATGTATGACGAGATTGATAAATGGTGATTTAGAATTTGAAATGCTGGAACAACATAGAGATATTATGCGATATGATTTAAAAATTAGAGAAAGATTTTTTATGGATAATCATAAAGACACTAACCGATTTATAATTAATAAAAATACACCGACTGGAACTGCTAAAGAATATCATAAAAAAAGATATGCTAAAGCACCAAAACTATGGGCAGCAAAACAAAAAGTATATTATTGGAAGAATCACGAAAAAGAATTGGCGAGATTGAAAAAATATCAACAATCAATCAAAGGTAAAGTATGGCATTGTGATATTTGTGATTGCGATGTATCATTTGGGGGTAAGTCAAAGCATAAAAAAACATTGAAACACCTAAGCAATGTATCCTCCGCCTCCGCTTCCGAGTGTATTTCCACTGAAAACCTTAGTGGAAGCGATACCGCCTTGTGCTGAACCTGAACCACCAGCGGATTGTGCTGCTCCTTCTCTCGTTTCTTCGCCTCCCTTGTGTAATCCGTGTATTAATCCCCCAATCATAGTCCCAATTCCTATCACTTCTCCTATAATTGGTATAGAATCTAATGTAGCATTAACAGCACCCATTACTGAACTACCCCCTGCTTCACCACCTACTGAACTGGCGAGTTGTCTAATTCCCCCAGCAACACGACTTCCAATTGAACCAGCGTCGTCTCCCAAAGCACCAGCATTATCCGCTAGGTTAGATTCCCCAGGATTTGCTCCGCCACCTCGTCCGTCTCCAGAACTTCTTGGTGCTCCACCTTGGTTTCCTTGTGGTGGTGTATTAGGATTTGGTGGTTGTCGTCCTGTCCGTCCGAATACTCTTGATAATGTTTGGTCTCCACGAAGTCCTGCTAAATCTGTGCTGGATGCTTGGTCTCCAGCTCCTGCCCTTGCTTGATTTACTCCTTGTCCTGTTTGAACTGGTGGTTGATTGTTTGCTCCTCTAACAACCATACGACTAGGACTTAATACATTAGCGGCTGGGTCAGGTGCTATTGCTGGGTCAGGTGCTGGTGTTGGTGCTGGTGCTGGTGTTGGTGCTGGATTTGCTGCTGGAAATGGTGCTGCGTCAGGTAAATTACCTGCCCTTGCGTCATTGGATGCTTGTGCTATATGGTCTGCTGAAACTCCAGTCCCACCTCCGTCTCCGCCGACTTGCGTTGGGTCAGGTGTAGTAGTTGTTGGTGTAGTAGTTGTTGGTGTAGTAGTTGCGTCTGCTTTTGCCTTACCTAATCTCTCATATACTTTTCGTCCGTGTTTCCAAACTACACCTGCTTGTGCTATTGCTCCACCCCAACCTTCTGCCTGTTGAGTAATAGCATTGAATTTATCTTCAATACCAGCAGTCTTTTTATTAATTGCTTCATTCTTCATATCGTCCATATGTGCTTGTCCTTCTTTCAAATTACTCATATAACCCTGTAGTTGATTAAAATATGCCATAATATATATTATTAATAAATATTTTTTTATTCACTTTCAGCACCACTTTCAACGCTACTATTTTCGGATTCTTCTTCTTCTTCACCATTGCTCTTCATACTTGTATCCCACAATGCTTTTTCCTCAAAATTTCGTCGTGCGGTAAGGTCTTGTATATTTAAAAAACAAAAATCAAATGGTTCTTGTTTAGTTTTTTTATAAATTTCTATAAATTCTTTTTCACTCCCTCCGAATACACTTAATTCTTGAGACATTTTCTTCAATTCTATTTCTGGCGAGTTTCCCATTAAAAAATATGCCGAAGCATTAATTCTTTGGATAGCATTTAAATATTTGAAATATTGTGATATAATACATATAGAAATTTTACCTTCTTGTTCTTCATTCCCAATATGCCTATATCTTGTAGTCAATCCAGTAAGTGTATCAACTTTTCCTCCAGCTCTCTTAACATTAACATTACCAATAATATCTTCTAACACTAATAAATATTTTGATTTACTTTGGTCGTCTTCAACCATTGTTATGATTTCTTCTAACAATGCGTCAGTATAATCTGTAAATACAAAGTCAAATTGCTCTAAAATAGGTTTCATAATTTTATCATTGTATGCGGTATTTGAAATTAATATCTTAATATCAAAAGTATCTTTGTATGGAAAATTTGGATTAAAAAATAAATTTGCCATAAAAAGGGACTTACCGCTTTTAACTGAACCAATCACATACGCTAAAAATGGAACATTAGGTAAAATATCAAAATCAACTTCACCAACTTCTTCTTTGTCTAATTTTTTCAAAGGCAATATTTTAAATGCTTTGCTATTATATTTTGCTATTTCCTTGTCCTTCATACTTTATATAGAGCATATATTTTATTTAACTTAGTGTGTAGTTTTTTGTTGTCTAAAATATCTTCTTCGGTAATACTATCTAAATGACCTGATAATTCGTCAAACTCTTCAATTGTTTCACAATTATCTAATGCTTTTTCTCGTTCTTTCACCCAGTTTTCTATCTTCTGACTATTGTTCTGTTCCTCTTCTTGCTTCGCTTGTGCTTGCCTTTTCTTTTCTAATAATTTATCTCTTTTACTTTGTTCTCTCTCTGATTTTAATTTTGCCCTTTTTTCCACTCTATTAGCAATCTTTTCCTCAATCGCTTGTTTTACAAAATCTTCGTCTTTCTTTTTTTTTAATAGAAGTTTCCGCTTTTTCTCTCGGTTTTCAGCAACTTTTGCCCTTCCTCGTGCGAGTGCGTCTATTTGTTTTTCACTTAGAACTCTCTTAGGTTTTTCTACGACTTCTTCTTCTTCTTCCTGCTTCGCTTGCTCAGGTTCGGCAAAAATTTCAGTATCAACTTGTTCGTAATCTGGCATATATTATTAACAAATATTATTTTCTCTATATTCAATCCGCTTAATTCTAAAAATTGGTTTGTGGCAGCGTTCAACTCTAATACCTTTATACTTACCTGTATAATCTTCGCCTTGTGCGATAATATTATATAATGAGGATTTTGGAATTCCAAACCATTCAGTTATTTCTTGGGAAGTTTTAAAATATTTACTGATTGTGTGGTCTGAATTAACTTGCTTCTCAACAAAAAAATGATAATATGATTTATTTTTTGTTCTAACCATTATATATTTAATTTGTCTAATTCTTAAATAGTTTATTCACTAATAAAATCCATTTCCTCTAAATCGCCGTCTTCTTCTTGCTCCTTAAATATTTCTTCTTGTGTTTTTGGTCTCCAGAATTTTAACACATTTTTATAATTATGAATTTGTCCTAATTCGTCTTTGGTCGCCCAGCGAGATTTATAATATGCTCGTGTGCTGGAACTTGTTTTAATATGCTCTAATACATTTCGCTCCGCATATTGTTTATTTTGCTCGTATTTTGATAGAGTTTTATAAAATTCACTATCCTTAAAATAATACCAGAATTCTCTGATTTTCATAAATGCCTTGGAATTATCCATATCTAAGACATAATGCTGTTTTAACACATTATAGACATTATCATTATCTTGGATATATTTTTTAGTCCTTTCACCGACAATATCACATTCATAGAGTTTTTCACAGACATTTTTGCCTTCATTATTTGCTTCCCATAATTTACAATATTTAACTAAAACCACAAACATAGCATATTTATATTCACGCTGAAATCCTATTGTTTTATAATAAGCATTTGCTGGATAAATATAGTTTAATTCTTCCTTCTGCGATAATAACATAGGGTCATTAGTGTAAGTTGCTTCAAATGGAATATCTCTTAATCTTCTCTGAATAGAAGCACCCAAGTCTCCAGTCATAGTCGGTTTTTTATTACATTCAACAAACCAAGTTGCGACCAAATTAACTTTGTCTTCATTAGAATATAATTTTCTTGCTGTAATACCCTTGCCTCCAGTCAATTCTTTGATAGTGTTTAAATTAAATGATTTTTTCTCGTCAGGTTCTCTAAAATTAATGAACCTTTTTTTATCCATATTTGCGATTGCTGGATTTCCTCCGTCCTTGATTGGTTGTAGAAGCACAGCGTTATTCCCAACATAGGCAAAAGTTCCTAATGCTTCTTGGACTAATTCATTAATCACACCCTTCCCATTGCCTCCTCCACCATTCGCTATAATGAATTTCTCAACAGCAACCCCATATAATGAGGTCGCTAAGAAATGGATATATTCTTGTCTAACATTATCGTCTGGGAAAATTTCTTCAAATAGATTTTCTATTGTTTCTGTCTGAGCGTCTGTTGGAGTTATCCAATTATAACCAGCAGTTTCTAATACATAATTTTCACGCCGAGTTCCAACCCAATTATGAGTTTTTAAATCATAGCAGGTATTTAGGAATGGCACTAAATATCCGTTTGTATCAAACTCTATATCACTAAAATCCATAACCGATAGAAGTTGTTTCATTCTTTCAGTTATGCTATTAATTTTACAGCAGTTCTTCAGCATTTTAGTCAGTTTATAATTGTTTTTAATCTTCGCTTCCAACTCCATTTTTTCGTCTTCGTCAGAGTCTTCTAAATCACCCATATCTTTTTTTAACTTGGATAATAACTTGCCGTAATCCACAAAAATACCTGATAAATAATCAGACATAATTTTTTTTGTTCGTTCCAGTTTCTCGTCGTGAAACCACCGACCCTTAGTCCCTTCTTCATTCCCAATATAGATATAAATATTGCTGTTTAAATAGACTATGTTATTTTCATTATTATCTAAGAATAGTTTTGCTTGTGTGTCGTCCGAATCTAAGAAATCATATTCATAGTTTTTCAGTCCGTCCAACTGAATTTCTCTATATTTTTCACCATTAGAAATCTTCGCATAATAATAAGCAGTTGCTATAGTAATATTGTTTGGCGATAATTCTTCCCATTTTCTATTAAATTCATATTCATTATATTTAGAACTCTTCATAGAAACATATTTTGCCAGCATATATTCATTAGAAGTTTTCAGTGAATATAGAATTCTTAACCAATCAGAATAATCGTCTAAATATTGGATACTAATTAAATCCATATATTTAAATATCTGTGTCGTTTTATCCATTTCTAAATCTACATTTTTAGCAACCACTGATTGACTATTCTTCTTGTTCTTTCTAATCATTGGTTTCATATTCATAATCGGTAAATCCTCTATATTAAATAGACTAAGTCCCATATCTTCATTAATAACCTCAGCGTCAGACGGACACCAACCCCAAACACCAGATAAAATTTCTAAGTCTTTGTATAATTCACAACCAATCTTAGATTTTAACTTGGTATTTTTTTTATGTAGTTTCTCGTCTAATCTAAAAAATAAGTGTTTGCCTAATTCCTTTGTAGTTGATTTATAATACGCACACCGAGAAATAAATTTACTAACTAACATTTTGCTCTCAGCACTATAATTAACATTAGGCATATGGTCTATGTCTAAATGATAAATTGTCTGAGTGTCTAAGGCAATATGATACTGAGACTGAACCGAAGCGTCTAACTTCTGAAACCACTTCTGTAGTTTAGGCATTTCCTTCTTGACCCAGTCCTCGTCATAAAAATCCTTGTTATTTGGAATAGAACCCTGAATAGGAAGAGGAATTTTTTTCACCTTTCCATTCACATTAGTTATTTCCAGTTTAATCGGTCTCCAACTGATAGAGTGTTTATTTGCGAAATCTATTATTTTAGTCATTATGTTTTATATTGTGTTTTAATTTTAAATAAAAAAAAAAATTCAGTTTTGTGAGATATTTAAGGTTTTATTTTTATTCATATAAAATTCTGAATATAACTAATATCCATATATACCGAGCACTTTTTCTTCTTTCATATATAAATAATCACTGATATTTCCACGGATTTCTGCTATTAACCAATCTATTATATAATCGTCTGTTCCTGCTGGTGTTCCTCTGTCGTCTAATTGTTCTTGAACGATTCTGATTTGTCCGTATATTTTAGTTATTAGTTTCTTTGAGTCCATATATTTTTCACTAATAGTTTTAATTACTGAATCTTTTTCTTCTACAATGTCTTTCATTTGATTACTCAAATCTAACAACATACCTTCGTTGGGATTATCTGGAATTCTGAGAGGTTCAACCATTATTATATAATAGTAATATATAAAATGAGTGATTTTAAAACTAAGAAGCCGTTATACAAACCTGTGAAAAGCACGAAGAAAGGTAAGAAGGGTATGGTTTATGTAAAAGGAGCAAATGGAGGTAAGCGTTTAATACACTTCGGAGACAGCACAATGACGGATTTTAAGAAAGGAGCGTCAGCAGCCCAAAAGAAATCATACTTGGCACGGAGTGGAGGTATTAGGAATAAGGCAGGGAAACTTACGAAGAATGATAAGAATTCAGCAAATTATTGGAGCAGACGTGTAAATTGGTGAATAGTTATATTTAAAAATTTATCATTAAAAACAAAATTGCTTTTTTTTTTTCTGTGAATATAAAACATAAAACATAAAAATGCTTCTTCGGTCAGGATATGAAACAAAACAAACTATTAAATATGATAATAAATGTGTTGCTAATGATTCAATTATGGGTCTATTAGGATTAAAGAAGGAGGATGGTTGGACTGAAAATGCTGACGGAGATTTGACTAAGGAGGTCAGAGAAATGCGTGAGAGACTAAAAAAAAGGAATGAATGGGGTGAGAGGGAAGTTATAATGACTAAAGCAGATTGGATAAAATTACATAGTGGAGAATTGCTTGAGGGATTCGCAATCGGAAGAGCGTGGAAGATAAAGTAATTTGGAATGGACGAGTGGGGCGTATTGTGCGAGAATAGTTATATTTAAAAATTTATCAGTGATAAGAAAATTGAAGAAATTATTTATTTATATCCTGTGAATATAAAAAAAACAATGAACCAATCTGAATTTGATAGACAAACTCGTGAAGTCCAAGCGAATGGTGGGGGTTTCGGTGGAAATGCTTTGGGAAGAATGAGAGTGAATGAAGGGGTTGGAAAACCTATTAGAACTATGTGGTGTGGAGAAGAAGAGCAAAAAAAATATAAGATTGGTCAATGCCACGAGAATATATTTCATTTAAATAAAAAAATTAAGGGAGAAGTTATGAGAGGAATTCGGACTATTGGTGAGAATAGCGACCAAGCACCACATTATTGGTTGATTAAAAATAAAATGATTTGGGATATAAGCACCTTCTATTTTCCAGAAGAAAAAGTGAGAGTGTGGGGTTATTCATTATATAATCCAAAAGATTTTTTTAGAAGATATAATATTAGCACCGCCGAAGTGTTGGATGTGAGTGAGCGATAGATTTAATAGTTATATTCATAAAAATTATAATATAGATAAAATTGAATAAATTATTTTTTTATTTTATTCTGATATATAAAATGTCGGTTGCCTATTATAAAAAAGAATTGGAGAAAGCGAAAAGAGAAAAGCGATATGCGTGGGGGCAATATTTCCAAATAAGAAATGAATTATTTGAAGAGCAAGAGAGTATTTATAATTTTATGGAAAATCCAATTAATGTTCCAGACCCTCAAAATATATTTACTGAAGAAGATACAAATACTATTCACCTACAAAATTTTATTAGTGATTTATATAAAAAAGCAAAGGCGTGTGTTGAGTGTTCTATTTGTTTGGAGAAGATTGACGCTGAAGATTTAGAGACTACTGGGTGCGGTCATAATTTTCACAAACGCTGTATGGATACATTAAAAAGTCATTCAACTGAAAAATGGGTTGATTGTCCTAATTGTAGAAAAAAAGTATGGATTAAAAATAATTAAAAAATGTCCTAAGATTCCCAAATTTTTGAAACTATTTCTCAAAAATTTTTTAGTCTG
>Ga0181411_1000949_pt1 | contig 10724 bp, 23 predicted proteins | sample 34SPOviralmetaG_FD_130114 | JGI IMG/M metagenome (GOLD analysis project Ga0181411, IMG submission 130114) | Marine viral communities from the oligotrophic San Pedro Time Series (SPOT) site, San Pedro Channel, CA, USA - 34 SPOT_SRF_2012-07-09 | ecosystem: Environmental > Aquatic > Marine > Strait...
ACAAACTCAATGGAATTTTGTCACACAATTATTAATAGCTTTAGGAAAAAAAGAATAGCTCGTCCTATGAGCGGAAAGCGCCCCTTCGGGGGCGTTTTTTTTTGGTTTTTTTTATGTATAAAACCCTAACCCTAACCCTAACCCTAGCAAGTTTCATTTATATCTGGCCCGAACCCGAACCCGAACCCCGAAAGGTTTAAACCCGAACCGATAACCCGAACCCGAAGCGCGGGCGCGCGCGGTTTTAGTTCCCGAACTTAAACCCGAACTAGAACCCGAGAACCTAAACCGCCTCGTTTTTATTTTCGCCCGAGGGCGGGCGGGCGGGTTTTGGTTTAGACATTTAATTAATATGATTAAAGCGGGTTTTAATAATATGTACTTATATAAGAAATAATTAAAAAGAATATAAAACATAATAAAAAGATATTATATATCTTTTGCTATTGTAAACCGCGTTAAAATAATATAATATAAACATAATAAAAGAATTTTATTAACTTAATTATAAAGGGTTTAAAATGGTAGAATATAAACAAGGTAAAGAAATAATAAACACTTTTAATCATATAGATGAAATACTATTTTATTTATATGATAACGAAAAAAAAGATTATGAAGAAAATATAAATTATTTTCATGATTTACATAAAACACACATTTTTAAAAATCTTTTTGTTTTAAGAAATAAAGAAAAAATTCAAAAACTAGTAAATAATTTTGATGATTATGACGACCATTTATTAATAAAAATTAGTGATTGTCAAAATTGGGGCGTTTCTGGAAATGATATTTTTGACGATTTAGGCGACTATACAAAAGAACTTTCAGAAGAGAACCCGCACAAGTTTATAATTTTAACAGTAAAAGAAATTTTAAAGGGGTTGTATAAATGAAAAAACCAAATGGCTATATAATTTATAAGGGTAAATCTTTATTAGATGAAAAACCAATTGTAGTGATTGCCCTTGCTAAGTCGCGCAATACTAAAACGGGAAACATGGTGCAAACTTATATCTTACGTGAAGATATCGACCCGCGAGAAGCTAACAAAAAAGGTGAAGATTTTTCAATATGTGGCAATTGTCCTTTAAAGGGTGAACCGCACAACGACCCTAAAAGGGCGACCGCTAAAAATCGCGCGTGTTATGTTAACTTAGGGCAAGGCGTTTTAATAGCATATCAACAATATAAAAAAGGCGCATATCCAATAGCGACAAGCGACCAAATAAAAGAACTTGGACGCGGGCGCGTTGTTAGATTGGGGACATATGGCGACCCCGCAGGCGTACCACGCCAAATATGGGATGTATTATTAAAAGATTGTGTTCATCATACGGGATATAGCCACCAACACAATTTAAAAGATAGCTAACAAAATATAACTATGAAGAGTGTTGAGACAATAGAACAAGCCTTTAAATCATGGGCGCAAGGCGTCCGAACTTTTAGAACTATCGACAATGTAAATCAAATTGTTAAGGGTCAAGAAATACTTTGCCCTGCCTCGAAAGAAGCGGGACGGGTTAAAACTTGCGCAACGTGTCAATTATGTAGCGGTAGTAAGTACAATAAAACCAATTCAAAAGGCGTTATAAAAAATAACGTTGCAATCGTATTGCATTAAACGGGGTTAAAATGAGACTAACAAAAGAACAAAATTATAAAATTAATATAATGACATTAAAAATATTATTAGTGCCGTTTATTATATGTTTAATAATTTCAATTATAGGGGCTTTAATATGAGTATAAAATTCACTGATTATGTTATTGAAGAACAAGAAAAACAAATTCATTTAAGGGTTGAGGCATACCTAAAAAAGAACCCGAACACAACACCCGAACAAGCAGAAGAATATATTAGAGATAAAATAGAGCAGGAAAATTATGCTACATAAAAATGACAGCGTTAGGATATCCAGAAAAAATCCTTATGAATTGTTTTCAATCAAGTATCGATTGGAAGCAATCCCGAACCCGAATGAATTAGAAGCCCGAACATTAAGAACTATTAATGATGAAATTAATACCCGAATAAAAGATAACCAATTATAGGGGGGAGTAAAAAAGAATTATCCTAGCTAGGATACCCAGGAGTAAGGACACGAAGATATTGTCGGTAAGTGTTTAAAAAGATACCGAATCAGGTCGCCCCTGATATGCAATTTACTTACAACTGGGAGTTATACGAATATGGTCTTACTGATGCTAGTCCTAGGCGATTTGTAAGCGTAAGTTGAGTTGAATCGTTGCGTAGCAAACTCAAGCCAGATAGAGTAGGGAAATAAACCTCAGTCAGTCTCGTGAGCAAGAGGTAAGCTAGCGCAGATTTCCCTACTCGCACTATTTAAACATAAAAGGAGAGAATAATGGCTACATATAATATTAATTTTAAACTAACAAGAGATGATGATTTAAGAAGTGACGATGAATCATGGTTTGATAAAGAACATATATCAAGTGAGATTATATCATGGCTTGAAGATTTGGATTATGAAGTTAGTGATATTCAAATTGATGGTGCTTTAAAATATCATGAAGAAGCTAAAAATATCTTATGGGAGTATACCTCAAAACATGATTATGAAGAAATACAAAAGAGATTAGAGGAGTTAGAATAATGGCTAGAAAAATAATAGGTTGGAATATAAGTGTTACATGGGATGATGATGAAAAAGAAGATGTTTATAATATTCCAGATTATGTAGCTAGTGTTATAGATGAATGGTTTAATAAAATAGAAGAAAAAGGTCAAGGATTTGAAGGAGAAGAATAAATGGCAATAGGATTTTCAGGAGACATAATTCAGTTAGCTAAACAAGAAGTGTTTAAAAATAAAGATGATGTTGTTTTCGTCATCGATGTTTATAAACAACAACCAACCGCAAATTGGGACGGTGAAGAGGATTTTTCTGATTTTATAGAAAGAGTAGGAGAATCTGCATATGGAACTCATGGTTACGAAATAACCTTACAAGATAGTGGTATGAGATTTTATAGTGATTTTCAAACAATGTGGGACGTTGAGGCTTGTTTAGATAATGCTTATCAAGATATTCTTTATTATGAGGGAGAAGAATAATGAAAAGTGAAGAATCGATAAAAAATGAATTATTATATTCAATCAAAGATATTCGTAAAGATTTTAATAATTGGACTTGGGAGCAAAGAAATTATCACATTGGTTATGCTTGTGCGTTAGCCGAAACACTAGGAAGATATTCTTTATGCGATATTTTAAACGATAAAGTAGAGGGAGAACAATAATGGATAAGTTAAAAATAACTACTGACTATCTTAACGAGCTAAAATTATCATTACAAGACGAATATGATAATTCTTCTGTTTCACCCGAAGACAGATATGAACTAAAAACAATTAAAGAAATTGACGGAGTGTTAGAAGAGTTAAGAAGAGTAAAAGAGCAAAGAGAAGAAAAGACACAACAAGAAGAGTTTGCGATTTGGATGGCTAATTGTCCAGCATTTGAAAAAGATTGCACAGAGGCTTGGGAGGAAAATGAAGAGGGTGATATAACAAATGTGTATTGCTATTGGTTTAAAGTAGAGGGAGAAGAATAATGGCTAAAAAATTAATTGAAGGCAAGACCAGGAAAAGCAAAGGCAAGAAAATGTCGCATACAGGAGGCAATAGTAGACCGTTGAATTTAATGTATAATGATGTGACCCGAACGTGGCATAAAATACCCGAATAAGAGGTTGCAATAGAACCCGAACAGTATAAAAAGAGGTTAAATTTTAATCTCTTTTTTTATTGGAAATCCCGAATGTCTTACTTCTTAAATGCTTCAGTCTTTATCGTCTGGATTGAGTGCCTGGCCCGAATCGTCTAACTCATCACCCGAACCCGACTCAGTAATATCTTCAAATGCCTCTGGTGGTAACACGACAGTATTTTTAGAAGCTTCTTCTGAGAGCCTGGATAATTCAGCCCGAATCTCATCTTCACTCATAGCATCAATACTTCCCGTCCTTACTTCAGATTTGGATACAAGTAATCCCGCAGCTTTGAGCCTCAGCTCCTCGGCCTTGAGAGCCGCGGTCCAGGATCCATCCTCCATGGCCCGATCTCGAATGTATTTTAAATCCCGAAAGCTTCTATCTAGAGTTACTTTATATCTATGTGATATCTCTTTGCGTCTATCTTCAATACATGCCACCACATGAGGTTTACGCATGAGCTGATGGCCCGACAAAGATGGATACTTGTACCCGGCAAGCCGGGCCGACTCTGTCTGCGACAGGTCGTCCGTCCCACAGAATAAATCTACGAACTTCTTCTGCATCTCATTCAGCTTACTCTGAGCTGATTCCGGATCCGTAATAAGTAAATCTAAATTAGCTTTATTTGTTTTTGCAGTCATGTCGTCTCCGTTTTATTTACTTTATAGATAGGGGGCGTTCATACGCCCCTCTATATATATAATATACATGAACCATGAACGAACTTCAAAAAAAATATTATCTTTGTTTTTCAATAGCTTAATCCACGTAAACCGTTCATAAACCTCTTCCATGAACTATGAACGAAATAATATTGTTTTACCTTATATTTCAATAACTTAAAAGGACGTTTCGTTCATAGCGACCCTTCGTTCATACATATGAATCATGTTTCATGAACCATTTTCTCTCAAAACTAAACACTTCCATTTTATTTATTTACTTGACCTAAACTAAATAGTCTATTAATTTAAACTTAATGGTTTACATATAGGAGTACTATGCAAGCATTAAATGTTAAATACGATTCGAGAGAATCTGTTTTACCGATGGAGTTTATATTAGAAAAACATCCAAGTCAAAATGGTTATGATCATTATGTAACGATGCGACAAGGATTTCCAACTCCAGCTTGGTGGCCAATGAAGACCTGTCATATTACACAAAACACACGCCCAGAGAAGATTAAGATTAACTGGGAAAAAGATAGTGTAATGGGACAAGCAGACTTTATTCATTGGATAGATACATCTCTAGCACATGACAAGCCTTTTGGTTGTGCTGAGGATGATACAGATAGTCTAGAGCGTAGTCCTTTAACATCTCGATCAATGGCCTGGGTTGCACACTTACCTTCCGTAGTTAATGGAAGTTATGGTCATTATTATGAGACGTTAATAGACGAATAGAAGAAAATAAGAGTAGGTGTAAAAGAGAGTACAAGACACCTGTCTGTCTAAATAAGGGAGAATACAATGGACGAACAAACTAAGTTTATGATGGTACTGTGGTTGGTACTCATCGGATTTATATCAATAGAGTTAATAATAATACTAACAATATAGGGAGACATACTATGCCTGCACGATCGGTAAAACTAAAAGAAGGTTACATAGAAGACCTTATAAATAACTATGACGACTGTACTGAATTACATCAGTTAGCAGAAAGAATAAAAATGAGCGTTAATACATTAAAAAGAATGAATCAGGGTATTCCAATTGCTGTAAATTCTACTAAGAAAATTGCAGACTACTTTGGTATCCAGGAGCGTTATATAGAAAATTCTATACTTACAGAAGAAGAAGCCAAAGAATTTTTAAGAAAAAAATGTAAGAAATACGATATACCACAGATCATGACACAAGCGCATGTAGAGATGTGGGATGACGAAGGTGTTATTATTAATAGAGAAATGGGAGGAATATAATGAATAAAAGCAAAGTAAATACAATTTCCGCTAAGTGGAAAAAGAATTTTAAACTTAGAGACAATGTTGAATATGATAATAGTTTAAAGGATCTAAAAATTTTTAAAGAAGATAAGCATTTAGATTGTTCTCATTTACCTAAAGATCAACGTTTTGCTGTGCAAAGGTTAGTAGAAGTTTTAGAAGAAAATAAAAACTTACTTATTGACCCAGAGCAAACAGTATATGATTTTGCTATACAACTAAAAAGATCATGTATTAAAAACGCGAGGTCATTCAAATGATATGGTTAAACACTTTAGTGCTATTAGTTAGCGTAAGCCACGTGCCGGCTGCGCCGACCCCGTTGCCAGAGCCATGCCCTTCCTACACGATAGGAACCGGTTATGACATAGATGGTAATCTTGAAGTTATAAAAGTAGAGGAGATGTGGTGTGCTGGAAGAGATACTGAAACAAGCGAGTGAGATAGATCCTGGGGCTACCTTAGAAGCAGCCCATCATAGTTTTCAATGGTTTATTATTAAGTTTACGTTCTGGTTCTTTACTATACTAATAAGCCTTGCTGTTTTTTTAGAGTACAAAGAGAGAAAAAAGAATGCGTCCCCAGACAATTGAGTTAAACGATAATGAGGTCCTCGTAACGATTACTAAAGATTATCTTTTGGTAACCGTCGAGGGCCAATCATACCGACGCCCTATCAATCTACATCAGCTCCTGGGCCTAAACGTTGCAACGGCCAAAGCATTAGCTGAAAAAATAAGGAAAGAAATAAAATGACGAAAAAGAATAAAGTAGAAGCTTTTATATATCATGCAGAACTAGAAAGAGTTGTTGATGGCGATACTATCGACGTTACTATTGATCTTGGTTTTAATGTTAAACTTCATAAACAACGATGCCGTTTAGCCGGCATTGATACACCTGAATCCAGGACCAGAGACCTTGCAGAGAAAGCTCTCGGTAAGAAAGCGTCAGCAAGACTTAAAGAATTATGCGCACAAAAATTAAAGATTAAATCACTAGGTAAAGGAAAGTATGGAAGAATCCTGGCCATACCTTATACCGAAGATGATAAGGATATTTGTCAAATACTTATTAAAGAGGGTCATGCCGTTGAGTACCACGGCGGTACAAAAATAAAAGTATGGGGCGATTATTAGGCTCGAACGCCTAGCAATAAAAAAATTTAAAGTCAATATAGTTTTTATGTAAAAAGAAGGACAGATTATGAAGGTATTAAGTAAAATACACGCAGAATTAGAGAATATGGGTTACGTTGAGGACATCGTTGAGGAAGGTTTTCAATGGACAAAGGAGGTAAACGACGTAAGGGTAACATTAAACGCAGCGAGCAAAGGAATGGTTAAACAATATTTTCATTCTATTCCTGTTACCCTTCGTCTCTACGACGCAAACAGCCAGGTTGAATTTAATTTTGATAATTTAGATACAGCTCTCAAGGTTGCCACAGGCGTCTTTCGATCCTTCGAAGCATTCAATAGCCCATCTATCTCTTAGGAGGTTAATATGAGGAAGGCTCTTTTCGAGTAACACCCATTACCGTGCAATAAGGCTAAACATTATAACGGCTCTTGTTACGCTGTTGTTTTATTTGTCTTTAGACCATGATGTGAGTCTTCTTAGTAAAGACTATTCTTTGTGTTGTGGCACCAGGAGAAAGCGTTCTATTGAATTAACAAAGGAGGAAGAATATGGATTGGAGTTTTTTTAGATTTTATATTTTAACAATGGGAGTAACAGGGGGAATATTATTTTTAATTAGTTTAACCACTACATATTGACGAACATAGCAATCCATACTACATATAGTAGTTAGTGGACGAAGGACTCTTAAATATACTTATTTGTCTCCCAATTTTTAAGTATTGACCTAACCCACGATTGCAGCCACATCGACCCCTACGAACTCTCTGTAGGGGTCACTTTTTTCAAACATTCTTCCCACGTTTTTTGAAACATATCCTCTTCTTTAAAATAATTAAGACGGAAGTGTTTTGTTTTTGACATACCTTTCTTTGGTATGACGTCAAAGATAGCTTTTCTAATATCTGATGCTACAAAGCATACAATGTCTGCACTGTCGCGCCCCAGGCCGCGCTTCGCGCTTCCTGTGGACGTGCTAAACGTATAGCGTTTGTTATTTTTATTATGAGGAGATGGATAAGCGCTCTTAACTTGGATCCTTAGCGCTCTATTTTTTATATTAACAATAAGATCACAACCAGGCGCGTCTACAAGCGAAGTTGGATAACCCAAAGACTCTAACTCTAAGGCTACAAATAATTCACCGACGCGACCAAGTTGTTTTTGGTTCGTTATTTTTTTATTTAACGTCACGCATAAAAATTAACAGCGTTTGATGTGTAAGTCTAGTAACTTACTATCGTACGTCGTCTGCGAAATCATGAGGTCTTTGTCTTGCCCCACGAAAATCTTTTCTTAATTTTTCCATTCTCTTTGCTAACTCAGGAACCGTTAGGTTGTACTCACCCTCTTTAGGGTCTGCAAATTGATCCCAGGTATCAAAAATTTTTTCTAAAAATTCTTCAAGTTCAAGATTCGTCATCATTTTCTCCTTCAATAGTTATATCCATTGGTAGTTCAAATTGTCCATCCGGTTCGTGCGTAATACCTTCAGGACCTGTTGTTACAATGATAGGGGTTTGTTCTCCTATCCACGCACCTAACACATTAAATGATATATACTCCATTGCTTCTTCTTCATCGACATCATTAGCATCCATAAAGACCTTGATCATTTTTTGCAGATCATAAACAATAATATCATCTTGTCCGCATCGTTCACCGATGCCTATTATAGCTTCATTAAAGCCATCCCATTTTAACATTTTCACCTCAGTTCATTGTTTCGTTTTTAAATTTTATATCTTTAATGCTTGCTTCTATTCTTGGGCTATCATCTTTTGTTACAAATCTTTGGCATACTTCATCTATCTCTTTTAAAAAATAATATATGTTTAAGTTCTTTGGATTAAAATCTGTGGACACAGTAGCCCAGTCTATATCTTTTTCATTTAAGTCTATATCTAAATTTACGCTGTATTTTATTTTCATTTTATGCTCCTGGCTCAAACTCTCCATCACCGGAGGCAAATGGTCCGTCGGGAACATCTAACCACACGCGTGATTTTAATCCTGGAGCCGAAGCTTTTACTATCTTCTTTTGATCTATTAAATTTTGAACCATTCTCTCCAGATGGTTAATACCTTTCTCTTGTAGTACGTCGCTTAAACGCTCCTTATGATGGCCTATGCCATTTGCTTTACCTGTTTGGGTGAAAGGTTTACCCTCCAGGGCAGCGTTCTTAATACAAAACATAAGGTCATCAAGTTCAAAATCTGTTCCACGTTTTGATAGAAGTACGTCGTCTGTTCGTCCTTCTAACAATCCGTTATGAGAATTACGCACAAAGGTTCGTATCTCTCTGTTGGCTGGCCCATTGCTTTTTACAACAGCGCCATTAACAATACGATTACGTCTATATTCAATGTCTAATGTTTTACATAAATATTTCATTTCGCCTTCTGGTGGAACCCAGAGAGCCATAGCAAATCTTAATCCATCAACAATAGCAGATGTACCTCTAATTAAATTACGTGCATGTTCCGGAGTTACAACAGGATTTTTTATGTCTATCTTTGTCATGTGATGTACAAGAAGCCACGTAGCGTTGGTTTCCGTCGCTAAGGCTGCAAAGTAGCCCGTCACAAACGCACCCGCCGCGGGGTCGCTGTTTATATCCGCATAAACAAAGCTCGCGAGTGGATCTATGACTACAAGTGCAAGGTCTTTTATTTTTTTTATCTGCGAGCAAATCTCTTCCCATTGTTCTGTTATTGCCGGTCCATCCCTGGTAGTAGTAACAATTGGCTTAACACCGCCATAGTTTGGAAAAGGCAAGACTTTTAAATCATGTTCTGACTTAGTAAATCTTTTACCTTGATGATCTATTAAGTCAATACGTCTATGTATTTCGTCAGCTTCGTCCTCTGCTGTTAAAATAACGCAGGAACCATTCTGTAATAATGTAGAGTCAAAAGCTCTATCGTATCCTTGCTCACCATAAGCTAATTTTAATCCCAGGTCGAGTGTCAACATTCCTTTTCCGGTGTCGCCAGAAGCAGCAATGATTCCGGCAACACCACGGGGCAATGTTTCATCCAGAAGGTATTCATATTGTGGTGCTTGACCTTTTTTATAATGGGAAACTGATAGACTATCATCTAAAAGATTGATAATCTTAACATCAGAATCTCTCTTATAAAGGTAAGACTCAATATCGAACCCTTCAGCTAGAGCATCAGCAGAATCCCATCCCTTTGGTTTTCCATTTACAGGTTGTAGTACGCGAACACTTTTGCAAATGGTTACCAGGTGGGACGCTGCCGCTGTTCCATACTTCAAACCAGACTCATCATTGTCTGGCCATATGATAACACTGCGCCCCTCTAAGGGTGACCAATCGGTCTTGGAGACGGGGGCATTTGATCCAGCCATGGCTGTAGTAGCCGTAATACCAACCTCCCTCAGAGAGTCCACACATTTTTCTCCTTCTACTAACAAAATGTTAGTATCGAGATCACATTTATCAATGTTATCTTGATTATAGAGGGGTCTAACTTGTGGAAATTTTTTCTCTCCAGACGGAAGCACAGGATAAAATGTCTTGTCTCCTCCCTTAAACTCTTTACGAACAACGGTACATAAAACCTCATTGTTCCTATCTTTGTATATATATTGAATTGTATTAAGCACCTCGCGCGCCGCCTTCGCGACGCTTGGCGTATTTATCGGAGTGTTTTTTAATGGTACGCGGATGCTCATGAAGTCTGATATTTCTTCTACAGCTTCACCAAAAGAACAACCATGTTGATGCTGCCAAAGATCAATAAAATCTCCGAACATTCTGGACCCATTGAACTCACCGCCCAGACCAGGGTTTTCCCGGTTAAGACTAAAAGAACATGAATCACCAAAAGATCCATCTAAGTCACCACATACA
>Ga0181411_1000955_pt1 | contig 10688 bp, 26 predicted proteins | sample 34SPOviralmetaG_FD_130114 | JGI IMG/M metagenome (GOLD analysis project Ga0181411, IMG submission 130114) | Marine viral communities from the oligotrophic San Pedro Time Series (SPOT) site, San Pedro Channel, CA, USA - 34 SPOT_SRF_2012-07-09 | ecosystem: Environmental > Aquatic > Marine > Strait...
CTGAAGAATTTCTAAACTTCGCCTATTGGGTAATGCTCACTGATTAAAATATCTAAAGGGTCAGATGCCACATTACAGCCGTGTTCTGGTGACCATGTTTCATGTTGCGCCAAGTCGCATATTGAAACGCGATTCCATGCTTCTTCGGCCCATCGCTCTTTATCATTCATTTTTTGAATCATTCTTTGTAAGGTTTCTTGATCACATTCTATCTTTTTCATTTTGTTCCCCTTTTTTAAGCGCGTGAATTCGCGTCTTATTCAAATTATAGACCAATAAACCGTTAAAAACGATCTATTTTTTCTATTTAATAGGTATTTTTTCGGCTTCAATATGGCCATTATTAGCACTGATCGCGAACTGGTCCTATTACTTTTTGATCTAAAGATCCGGGTTTATATGCAACCAGGTTATAATTCAAACTTTGTACGATTTGGTCAATTTTCGGCCTTATGTCAAAAATATGACACTGATCAATTTCTGATCAATAAAATCGTCAAAATATTGACATCGATGCTTGTGCCGGGCCGGGTAATCCAACAAAAAAGCTCCCAAAATTTAAGAAAAAAGCTCCCAAAATCTAAGGGAATACCTCCCAAAATTTAAGAAAAAAGCTCCCAAATTTTTTGTCAAGGGGGAAAATAACTATCGTTTTTGAAAGTGATTTTCAGTTTGACTTTCGGAGAAGTCACCCAACTTCTCGGAAAGACATAGCAATTGATTTGTGCTAGATCCCACTTTTAGGTAGTAAATTGAGGTATGAAAGTGGGGAAGCTTGCAAATGCGCGTACAGCGGTTATACTCACTGTCTCGGAGGATCAATATGCAGAAGACAACAGCAAGTCAGGTAGCAAAAGCCTACGGTTTAAAGTCACTTACTGAAGCAGCTAAGATGACTGAACTATCAACAGTAACTCTCAGAAATTGGTATCTCAGAAAATACGACTTATTTTTGGTCGTCATTTTAGGGTGCGTTGTAAAGAAACAAATGAATGAGAAAAATAATGGGGATTAAAAGGGATGCCGCAGACAATTGGTTTTCAAAATGCGTTAGAGAAAGAGCGAATTACACCTGTGAAGTATGTTTTACGCAGTATGATAGGTCGTCAACTGGCCTTCATTGCTCTCACTACTGGGGTCGCGCTAACAAGTCAGTCAGGTGGCACGGTGACAATGCCTTCTCTCACTGTTATGGGTGTCACCAAAAGCTATCAGCCAATCCACACGACTTTACTCACTGGGTGAGCGCCTCTTTAGGTGAAGCACGTTATGAGTGGTTGATGGATCGTAAAAACGATACCAACATGGCTAAACAGTTAGTAAAAGATAATAAGGCTGGGCTAATTGCCAAGCATTACAAAGAGCAACACAAGATCCTGGTTGAAAAAAGGCAGGATGGCGAGACACTTTACACTGACTTTGAGAGCTATATATGAAAAACAACTTTCGTGAAAAACAAAATGCTAAGGGTAATTATGAAATTAGGGGTGTTTTCGCGCCTAAAGAACTGCACCCAGAGCTTAAAAGAGAATTAAAAACATATTTAAGGGAGAAGGATGAACAAGCTAATCGATTGGTTGGAAGCAATTTGGACAGCGGAGCTGCCGAGCAACAGTAAATACGTTGCTAGTTATTTAAGAACTTATATGAATGCTAAGAGGGATCTCTGCTGGCCTTCTATTGGCCGTATAAGCCGAGAGACAGGTTTATCTGAGCAAACTGTAAGGAAGCATTTAAAGTGCTTAGAAGACTCTGGGTGGCTTGCTATCGAGCGGTCAGAAGGTGGCCATTCTGGGACAACAAATAGGTATCAGGCAGTTATACCTAGTGAAATTGCACCCCTACCCCTGCAACAGTTAGAGGGGAATAAACAATCTAATAAACAAAAGAATAACCAAGTAATAATAGGTAATGAATTGCTTACTGATGATATTCCAGATTCCAACCGTGAAATCGCTTTGAAATATTGGCAGAAAAAAGGAATAAACTTGGATGTTGAAGAGCAATGGATACTTTTTGTGTCACATCACAAGTCTAAACCAAATAAAAAAATAAAAGATTATTACGCAGCTTGGCGAACTTGGTATGTTAACGCTGTAAAATTCAATAAAAAACAACAAGATGGCAAAGAAGATGTCTTCATGCGATTAGTTGATAATTCTTGGGCTGAAGACTTGCTATAGTACGCGCACTGGTCTACAATCCATATATCATTACTTAAAGGGAGAAATGATATGTCTAATACTTACCAACCGTGGTCTGTAGAAAAAGCAGCAACCGCACTCCGAGATAACTTCTTATCCGGGGATAACATCACTCCAACAACCTCATGGATTCCAGAGCTAATCATTGATGATGGCTCAAAAGACATCTGCCGACTAATCGTTCAGGTTTTGAAAGGTCATGATGTTGACATGACAGACACTGCCGAGCAGATCCTTATGGATGCCTGTACGTCAATCGCAGTGACTCATTCAGATCAAATCCAGCAAGAACTTGATATTGATTATCCAGAAGCAAGCGGGGTGGTTTTCTCATGAATTTACCTAATTTATCTGAATCTGAAATGATGAGTCTTTTCTTAAAGCAAGAGCAGGAAAGCGCGATAGGTGATATGCACTCTCAGCAGTCATATCGTGAGCATTTAGACCATGAGGCTTTATCCGTTTCTACAGCTATGTGGGGCGAAGTTCTGGCAGAAAAAGGATTTAAAGCAACTCGACAGGATTTGGAAAATGCTTTCGCTGTTTTTTTTGATCTTGTTATGGCTAACCATAAATCTGATTCGTCAGACGAACTACCGTTTCCACTGGAGGATTAGTAATGAGCAATTCAATTGGCGAACTTTTTATAGTTTATGTGGATGGTGAAGAGAAAGGCTACTACACCATGCTAGATGCCGTAAGGATTGGTGAATGGTTTAGAGTCAACGATCCAGTAAAAACAGTAGAAATCATTGAAACAGAAACGAGTGATTATTAATGGCTATCTATACTTGTGAAAACTGTGATCAATTCAAGGATGACGATTGGTCACCTTGCACTGCAACTAAAAATTTAATTTGGGTCTGCGAAGAATGCTTGCCTGAAGTGGAGGAAGAAGAAAATGAATAAATCAGAAAGTATTGCCAATCTTGCGTTGGCACTTAATTTAGCGCAACAACAAATGGGTGGCGCTGTTAAAGACAGCACAAACCCCTTCTTTAAATCATCCTATGCCGACCTGACATCTGTCATTAAGGCAGTCAAAGACCCACTATGCGCCAACGGCCTTAGCTATGTGCAGTTTCCAATTACTAGCACTGGCGGTAACGGTATCGGTGTTGAGACAGTTTTAATGCATAAAAGTGGTGAGTGGATCAGTAATGAGTTCACTATGCCAATGGTTAAATCAGACCCACAGGCAGCGGGCGCTTGCCTGAGTTATGCTCGCAGGTATGGATTATCCAGCGTCCTGGGGCTTCCAGTTGCAGATTCGGACGCAGAGGCAGCGATGATGCGGGGAAAGCCAGTTGAGCCGTCAGAGGCCGAGCTATGCGCTGAAGCAGTATTTAGAAACAAGCCATCAGTTGATGCGGTTGTAAGTTATTTAGCTGACCCAACCCCTGAGAACGTACTGTTAGCTAAGGAAGCATTTGGCGAGATCAGTGAAGATGATCAAAGGGCTATGTGGAAAGCGCCAACAAAAGTATCTACTGCTCCATTTACAACTGAAGAGCGAAAGCTTTTGAAGGGGGCGTAATGTGGATATTGCCGAAAACATTAATCCCCTTAGAACCATCAGCCTCTGCTATGGATATGGCGGTGTCGAGCTTGGAATCGAGTCAACAGGACAACCTATTAGAAACATCCTTATTAGTGAGATCGAAGCCTATCCCGTTGCAGTCGCACTTAAGAAAATGCAAAAGGGACAAATGGTATCTTGCCCTGTGTGGACAAATCTCAAAACACTGGATGCCAGACCCTACAAGGGATGCGTGGATTTACTCACAGCCGGGTTTCCTTGTCAGCCATTCTCAGCCGCAGGAAGTCGAAAAGCCGACAAAGACCCAAGACACTTATTTCCAGACATCCTTAGAATTATCGATGAGTGCAGACCAGGAAGAGTCTTCTTTGAAAATGTCGAAGGAATCATCTCAGCAAAAATGCATGACAACACCCCAGTATTGCTCTATGTCCTTAGAACATTGGAAAGCCGAGGTTACCGAGCAGCGTGGTCTATATTCAGCGCGGAAGAATGTGGCGCACCTCACCGAAGAAAAAGAGTCTTTATCATGGCCGACTGCAAGGACTTCCGATGCGGAGGGGGGCAGGATAGACACAGTGATAACGGATCAGGGATTCAAGTCGATCAGGAAGACCAGCAATCAATTCTTTGGGGCGAAGCTCAGGGATGCGGTGGAAACCTCGGAAGAGAAGAAATGGTTGACACCATCGACAGTGGACATCGACAGAACGCCAGAAGGGATGGAGAAACGCAAGCAATACAGGGAGAGCATCGGTCGGAAGTATGTCGAGGGATGCCTGACGGAGCAGGTGAAGAATCAAGAGCGAAGCCAGAAATGGGCTACGCCACGAACTTGCTCGGCAATGACCGCAAACATAACCGAGAATACTGCCAAAGCGAAACACCCCAACCTAGAAACTCAGGTAGCCAAACAACAGTCTTGGCCGACACCGACAGCGAGAGATCACAAGGGCGTGAGCGGATCAGGAAGGCAGGAAAGGAAGGGCAATCCATCGGACACTCTGCCGAATGCAATACACAATCTATGGCCGACACCCGATGTAGCGCAAGCACAGAAGGTCAGCAACAGGCCGAACTACGGCCAACTAGGGTTAGCGAATCATCCACAAGTACATGGCAAGGAAGTGAATCGAGAGCCGATGAAAAAAGACCGCGCTGGCCAGCCGGGGCAGGACAATACCAGCACGAATGGGAAGAACCAAGAGTCATATGGAAAACTGAACAGTGCGTGGGTGGAGCAACTGATGGGTTTACCCACAGGGTGGACAGACTTAGACTTTTGGGAAATGGAGTAGTACCAGCAACAGCAGCAGTAGCATGGAAAACTTTAAGCAATCAATTAACTAACTAAAGGGGTTTGTTATGAGTAATAAGCAATGTGCAAGAATTATGGAATATCTTGAAAGTGGTAAAAGACTTGATAGAAAAATAGCTTACATTGATCTTGGAATAATGAATATCACGGCCAGGATTTGTGAGTTAAGGGCTGAAGGAATTCCAATATTGACTGAGATGAAGACGGTCAAGAACCGATGGAATGAGAAGTGCCGGGTGGCAGATTGGTATTTAGAAAACGATAGTTAGGCATCGCCTCCCTTTACGCTGCCGCTGGTCAGTTAAGCCTAACAACCAGCACCTAATTTTTTTGGAGATTATTATGTGGATTAGCTTAGATTTTCACCCTATGGACGATTATTTTATTGAAGATATTCATATCAATATGGATTTGATTGTTCATATGCACAGAAATGAAAACTTAACGGTCCTTACCGATATATGCGGTAATAAAGTTGAAGTGATACAGACTGTTGAGCAAATTTTTGAGGATATGAAACGTGCAGTATCTTAAAGGTAATTTAAACCACTACCCTGTTTGGCATAAGGGTCTTAAAAAGAGGAAAAAAAGTATGGAACAGTATGATAATACCAATAAAGGCGTTTTGTTCAAAGAGCAGGGTCAGAAGGCTGAGGAATGGCATGACGACTATAAAGGCACAATTGATATTGAAGGTGTCGAATATTGGATTGGTGCAGCAGTTCGTAAATCAAAAGCTGGCATACCCTACATGAAGTTAAATGTTCGTTTAAAGGAAAGTAAGGCGGCAGAGATTAAAGAGTCTCTGGATAAGCCATACGCTAACAAGCACGTTGATCCTTTACCTGAAGATGATATACCGTTTTAGGGAGGGGTCATGGGTATTCTAGCTGAATGCGAACAAAAGATAAGCCACTTGAATAGCTATAAGTTCAATAGCAAGTTTAAGCCTCGCGTCAAAGATGCAGACAATTGTGTTGGGTCTTACTTTCTATTTAAGGGTAGTAAAAGGAATCATCACCTGGCTCAAAGATCTGGAAAAAATGGTGAATTTAACATCATAGCGACAATACAGTCACTATCTACACTTGCAACAATGGTTGATATTTTGTGTGATGTTTTGTTAGATAAAGACAGGGAGTTGGATTTTGAGTTAATGAGTCTTCAGGGTAAGCATAATTCCGAGGTTGGAGTGAAGGCCAAAGACTTAATGCTAGCCAATCAAAGTCAGTTGATACAGCAACATCATGCGATGACAGTGTCATTGGCTAACATAAAAGATAAATATCATATCTTAAAAGCTGAAAGAGCAAAGATGAAAGCTTATGTTAGAAGACATTTTAAAATTTAGGGTGTTCAATTGAAAGAATTCATAGTCAATCCAATCAACGAAGGTACAGTGCAAGATTTCTTGCACCAACTTGAAGAAATCTTGAAGTTAAAAGAACCTGTAAAGATTACTATGAAGAAGTATACGCAGTCTTCCCTGCCCCAGAAGGCCCTGTTGCATATCTGGGTAAGGGAATACGCTGCATATCATTATAAGAAATCAATCAAAGAACTGTCAGATTCAGAACAAACAAACATGAAGGTCACTTTAAAGCAAAGAGCATACAAAGAGTATGGCTGGGACTTTCTGACTAAAAAAGTAACTAACGTAGAGACAGGCATATCGGCCCATATATTAGAATCAATATCTGAATACGATAAGGGCGAGTGCTATATATTTATGGAATTCATGCAGGATTATTGTGCAGCCCAGGGTTTAATTTTAGAAAGCTCTGGCGAGTTTAAGAGATTAAAAGATGAATCAATGGGACAGTGAACCAGTAAAAATTATCGATCATTTGCCTGCAACCCCGGCAGAACTTGAGCTATTACAGCTAGAGAAGCTGACTGAGGGCGAGCTTGAAATGGTTGGTTATACTTCAAGTAAAGAATTTTGGGATAGATACGGTTATGAGAAAATCAGAGAAGCTTGAAAAAGTAAACACGTTATCAAGAAGTGAATTGAAAAGACAAAAAAAAAGAATAAGATCTTCATCAAGACAAGAAGCAAAAAAACAAATTATTCATGAAGGGGGAGCGTGAATGATACATTATCATGGGGGGCAATTAGGCGGTGGGGCAGATAATTCTCTGTCAATGCAGGGTAAACACGCTTTTATTTCTTATACAGCGACAAAGAATTGCTACACGCAACTGGCTGCCGAGTTATGTCAAAGCTTTGCAATAGACAACGGCGCTTATTCTCTGTGGCGGTCAGGAAAAGAATATAGTGTTGAGGGTTATGTTGAATATTTATTGAATTGGTATCGACACCCAGGATTAGATTTTTATTTATTGCCAGATGTCATTGATGGCGGTGAAGAGGAAAATATTAAAATTCAAGCTGAGTTTTTTGTTTATGCACAACATCATAAAAGATTGATGGACTTAGCCGTACCAGTCTGGCATTTAGATGAAAGTCTTGATCACCTGCAATATATGAGTGTTTGTTATAAAAGAATTGCTATTGGAAGCGCTGGAGACTACGCGGTTGTTGGCAATAAAAAGTGGTGGCATCGCATGGCTGAAGCCATGGAGGTTGTTTGTGATGAGGATGGCCGACCAAAATGCAAGCTTCATGGACTAAGAATGCTTGATAATACAGTTTTTTCACATCTGCCTTTATCTAGCGCAGATAGTGCTAATGTTGCTAGAAACATCGGAATTGATAAAGCCTGGGACAAAGCGCCATACGCGCCAGCTAGTAATCGCACCAGGGCATTAGTGATGATGGAAAGAATAGAACGCCATGCGTCTGCTGCAAGATGGAATGGTACAAGCTTTTCAAAGCCTAACTACGAGCTATTTGGATAAAAAAATGACCAATGAAGAAGTAGAAAACATGATTTTAGACTGTCTAAAAGAGCGTGACGGGCAAGGCAGCACCAGCATAATAAGAAACATAATGCTGGATAAAAACACTGTAGGCCGGGCGCTAAAAAGATTAGATCATAGGAATGCTATCTATGCAGCTAAAGGCGTGGGTAGCACATACAGAGGGCAAACCTGGTATATCCAAAGGAACAAGGATGCGCCAGCGTATAGGCTCAAGACCAGAAAATGGGACTTGGACCTATTTACTTAACCATCAGCGAGCATATTGGCAACCCTGATGCTGCGATTACCTACCTGCCGGGCGTAGTTAGAATCAAGTAATTCAGTGCCAGCTAATTCAAATAAACCCTGCTCAATATAGGAAATAGTCTTTTTGAACTGCTTAAACTTAGACAGGCCCATATTAAAGACCAGGTTTATAATGGCCTCTCTGCGCTTCTCAGTGAGGTCAGAGAACCAAGGGAACTCAGCCATACATTCACCTGCTACTCTGGCTATATCGTTCTTTAAGAGGTATCTAGCCTCTTCATCAGTGATTCCGACAGAAAGATTTCGACCCACTCCAATCGTGGGATGCCCCATGCTGCAATGGTACATTTTCAATTCTAAGCCTTCATCGATAATAAGCTGATCTGTCAGCCGTTCTAGGTTAACCAAGGAAATACCTCCCAAAATTTTTAGTCTTTAGCGTGACTTGCACCAAAGTAAAAGGCACTTATGCCTGAAACAAGTCCACCGAGATACCCCAAGACAAGAGAAACAATAGTATCGCTGTTAGCGTCAGGGGGCTGAACAGTAACGAGAAAGATATACCCAATGAAGCCAAAAAGACTAACCAATCCAAATACTCTTGGTGTCCAATCTCCCTTGTGAGCTTTCCTAGCATCCTGAACATCAGCAGTCTCCAAAGCAAAAATATCAACTTCCATCTCTGCAAGTTTAGCTTCAAATTCTAATTCTGCCTTTTTTATTTCAAGTAATTGCTCTGGAGATGCTGTCTGCATCGCAGTAGAAATAGATTTGGCATCGTTTTTGCAACCTAGTACCGCTGAAATTGCTTGTGCCGCAGTTCCCCCTAGAGGACCAGCTAAAGCAGTACCCAGAGTAGGGGCAACAGCACCAATAATGCCTTTTAATGCACCAAAGTTCATTTTTGACTCCTATTTTCTTACAAAACGCCTAAGTGAAGGCACTCTTTTGGCTTTAACAGGCTCTTCTTTTGGCTTTGCAGCTTCTTTTTTCTTAACAGGTTCTTTTTTAGATGGAGTTTTTACTTCATCATTCATTTCTTTTTACCTTTTTTGACTGGCTTTTTTTTGCCCTTTTTCATTGGTGGGCGACCCATTTTTGATCCGTATGTACCTTTACCTTGTGGCATTACTTTTTCCTCTTGGTTGGTTTTTTCTTAGCTATATCTGCATCAGCCTTTCTAGCACCGCCTTTACCTGAAACAAAACTATTAACCCGGCCCATAGCCCATGCAGCCATAGGAACATTACGAGAGCCACCACTTAAATAAGCGCCTTGACCCCTGCGATATACCTTTTCAAGCTGACCAGCAGTAAACTTACTGCCCTCTGCTTTTTTCTTTAAAGTCGCCTTAACGCTTGCGCTTAGGGGTTTTCTTGGTGGTTTTTTTGCGGCCATCTTGTGCAACCCTCGATTTCTGTACTGCTTTTACGTCAATAAATTCACCACGTTTGTATGCGGCAGATGTTTTTTTAATTTCAGCGGCCTTTTTAGATTTGTTTTTAGCGCCAGATAAATACTTCTTAGCAACGCCTGTTTTCTTATCTTTAGCCACCTTTCTAAACTTAGCCATTACCACTTCACCTTGTCAGCCCAGTAAGCAGCAGACATTTTACCCTTGGCTATATTCTTTGCATGACGCGCCTTAAAAGACTTTCTTTTGGCTTTTACTGCGTCAGATTCACCTGCTTTTGGCTTACCTGCGGTCTTAGCACCTTGTTGACCAAAACGTATAGTCTTTACCTTGTCACCTACCTTAGCAACAACAATATGAGACTTTTTGTCGTGACCTGGTGTTCTTTTCGGTTTATTAAAACCCTCTACGCCAGCACGTTTTAATCTAGGATCTTTAGCCACTTTTCTTAGCCTTTTTCTTAGCTTTAGGCGCTGCTTTAGGTGCAGGTTTTTTAATAAAATTAGCCCAAGCAACCTGTATAGCGCTCTTTAATGCTGTAATTCTAGCAGATGCTATAGCTTTATATTTAGCTATTACATCTCTTATTTCATCGATAAAACTTTCCATAATCTACCCCAGTGGTGAACTTGCCGCATCTAAACCTTTCCACAGATCATCAACCTCTGCTTTAAATTTATTTACCTGAGATTCAAACTGCTTAATTGCATCAGCCATAGCCTTGTACTCATTTCTAACCTCAATCCAATCCTTTTCCATTGCATTGACTTTAGCTGTAGATTCTGAGGCATTTGACAAGACTTCAGCTTGTCGCTCTTTTATACTAAGGAGTAGTGTGTCAAGTTCAGCGAGCTTGCCTTGCAAATGCCCTAAATCATTATCCTCTATTTTAGTCCTAATACTAGCTAATTCTAGCTCAATTGGCTCTATATTGGGTATAGATTCAGCAGTTTGCTCAAGATTTGACTCAATATTATCAATTCTTGACACAAATTCACTAGCTGCCCATATACCACCGCCTATCGTAGTGGCAAAAGACATAAGGATAGCAATGTAAACACCTTTAAACTTAGTGCCACC
>Ga0181411_1000957_pt1 | contig 10679 bp, 10 predicted proteins | sample 34SPOviralmetaG_FD_130114 | JGI IMG/M metagenome (GOLD analysis project Ga0181411, IMG submission 130114) | Marine viral communities from the oligotrophic San Pedro Time Series (SPOT) site, San Pedro Channel, CA, USA - 34 SPOT_SRF_2012-07-09 | ecosystem: Environmental > Aquatic > Marine > Strait...
ATTTGCCATAGTATCCTCTTATATAATAGTGCCACTTGTAGTTTTAGATGAAAGTGGTTTATCTTTAGCTACTTTCTCTGCCATTGTTACTGGAATAGTATCAAGGGAATTTTCAATCTCAGTAAGAGATTTTGAAGAAAAGGGTTTAAGTTTTTCTGCGGCCTCAGCTCTTTTATTTTGTTCTAATAGTTGAGCAACCTCAGGTTTCATATTAGGAGGTAATTTACTACCACCTGCGATATCATTTAAAACGGGACCAAGCTGACCATTGAATTGTTCAGCAAGATTCTTTAGTTGACCTGTATATCCATTCGCGCTGTTACCAATTTCTGCTTCAAGGCCAGAGACAAACTTAACCACTTCTTTCAAGAAACTATCTGCGACAGGTTTACCTTTACCTACAACTGTTTTCAATGCTGTATTTAAATCTGCAGAGTTTTGATTCGTTACTGAATTCAATGCTGATGATATTTTATCTAATGATTCTCCAGTTAATTCTTCGAGTGCTTTACTCATAGATTCTGTAGTCGGTGAAGTTACTTTAAAGTTAAGTAAACCTCCTCCAATTGTTGCACCAGAAAGTGTTTCTAAATCTGAATTACTTGAAGGTGGCTCTTTGATTATGTTTTTTAAACCAGATGCATTCCCTTTGAGAACGACTACACCTTTTGACGCAACTTTATCTGCTTCTTCAAGTCCTTCAAGGTCGTCTACTTCTACTGTGATAGATTCAAAACCAGCGCCTTCGTTGCCAACTCCTGCAGCAAGTGTACTTTCTCTTAAAGCACGCTGCTGTTTTAATATTTCTTGTGCTTGAGGAGATAAACCATCAATGTTTACTCTTCGAACTACGCCGTCGAGTTCTCTGTTTAACGCGCCACTACTTATTTCAGGTGTCTTAGCCATTTAAGAAGGACCTCCAACTAATGCGTATGTATCAAATACATTCAATGCAGCTGCAACTCTTTCATCTTCACCAGATCTTTTCTTTACAATTTTTCCTGACGCTCTCATAGGTGGATCTCTAAAGCTAGAATTTGTATCTTTAAATGACGGTCTTTCATATTTTCTCATAAATGCAATTGCAGCATGATCTGCTCGCTTTGTAGCTTGTAACTTAGTTTTTGCTGTGCTTTCAGTCGTTTCAAGTTCACGAGTAACCCAAAATAGTTGAGCTTCTAGAGTGTACGGAGATAATTCATGAAGTTCAGAAGCTCTAGTGCGATAACATAGATCAAGGAAAGGTTGCCAGCGAGGAGGATGCCACTGCGCGATGCCATGAGCCTTGCCTCCATCACCTCTTCTTTGAGTACTAATTACATTGTCATCAAAATTAGCAGATTCAACAATTAAGTTTCCAACAATACCAGCCGATTGTTCTGGATCATAACCTCCACCTATGTCAGAAATAAACCAATTGAAAGCTTGTTCAACTTTACTGTTTCCAGCTGGTGTAGGTATGTCTCTAAAATATTCGGAAGAACTAGTTGTACCCGGCGGGCCTTCTTCTTTTATACTTGCGTAATTATCTTCAAATGAACCACCGCGTTGTTCGCTTTGACGAACTTGTGTTTCGGTTGGTGTAAGTGTATAAGGAATTGATCCAATAACGAGAGGTTGTTGCGATTGTGGACCGTCTAAAAATATTCCAACAACTTGAGCACCTACGCCAATCCTTGGACCTCGACCGTGTACAATACCAATTTCGGTTGTAGGAATAACAACAGAAGCCCAGGGCAAATCAGCATCTGTTAATTCTGGATGATCATGGACTCCAACTATACGTACCTTAAGTCTGCCAAGATCTAAAGGATCACCAGTGTTACGAATAACTGTACCAATAAACCACCGCGTAGTGTCGCCGTAGAATCCAGTAGTTTGTAATGTTTTCATACTTTGCATATTGTAATCCTAAAATGGGCCGGTTGCTTCAGGAATAATGACTGGAGCGTCAGCTATATATCTTGTGTCTAGTATTTTGACACCTGTTAAATGAACCACGTATCCTTCTCTAGTAAAAGAATGCCTAGCAGCATATACTAAATAGTCTCCAGATTTTTTATGGTCTTCTTGATTAGCGCCTTGTCCTTTTATAGTTGGCGTTAAGAACAATAATTTATATTTGTTTCCAATTGTAGTATGAACACTACCATTAATGAAGTTTCTACCAGGCAATGTAAAGTCTAATGAATAGTTAATTAGCCAGTGTCTTAGCCCTTTTGAATCTAACCTTTCTAGGAATTCACCATTTGATCTACTCTCTCCTAGAGAATATATATTTGCATCATATAAATCTGTTGAATATATATTTGAAACAAGATTAGATGAATTACGTAGATGAAACGGTACAGCTTCAGCGTCACCGCCTTTTTCTTCTAAACCAGCTTCAACTGGATATGCTTCTTCAATCTTAATAGACTTACCTAGAGCTTTTCCAATTACTGTTCTTGTTTCATACATATCTCGAGCTGTCCAACGATTCTTGTTTTTATTATTTCCAGATTGTCTGTGGCCAGGATACGTTACCTTATTTCTTGTAATGTCGTGAAAAGCAAATTCGCTGTTTAAAAAACCATTTGAATTAATTTTTAAGAGTTCATCTGTAGAAGGAGTACTAACTCTCTCAATGTTGTATGATTGATTAAATATTGATTGATTTTTATCGTTCACAAAAGCTTGAGAAAATCTGTACGGCGCAATTTTTTCATTTACTGCATCATTTTCTAACATTTTTGACAAAGGCAAAAGATGAAGTGCTTTATTAGTAAGAGTAGAAAAGAAATAGAAAGGAGAAGCGTCTTCAGAAGTAATTCTATCTTTTATCCAGTCAGCAGCTTTAAGTGGTCTCATATCTGGAATAACTACACCAAATTGACCTTGTGCATCTTGACTTGTTTCATATTCAGGACCGGCGTCTTCTGATTTAGAAAGCTCTTTACCTAAAAATTCTTTTACAATTTTTGAAATTATTTCATAACCCTTACCAAAGTAAGACTTATTTACGTTTTGCATTTCAGAAAGATAACCAATGTCTTCAATAATATGCAAAGAAAAAACTGTTTGGCTATCATTAGTTTTAATGTTCTTTAATATTTTTGTTACGAAAAAATTCTTTTCTATCAACTCAGATCCAGTATCTGGCAGCTTTACAGCCATTCTAAATCGTTCAACACCATAGAAGTTTATTCGGTCTGAAATATTTTCTGGATCTACAAAACTAACTACACCTGTTATGAAAGGCTTATCTAAATTTTCATATACATCAATGTCAGTGACAACGTCGGTAATGTCAAATGTCTCTCCATACAGAGATTTTAGCTCTGCTACTTCAAGTACAAAATCCGTAGCGGATTGTGCTTGGGATTTTCTTTCCATATTATGATCTCAATGCTTGATTAAATGCATTCACGACATCGCTCAAAGCTCTTGGTGTAATTACTTTGATAGATCTTAACGCATCATTTGATGCTATATGCCTATCTAAGTGAGTTATTTCTGCGAGAGATGCAGCGTTGCCTACAGCTGGATCAATATCAACATATTGACCCGATGAATTTTCGTAATGATGAGCAGCGTTATATTCTCGTGATGCTGCTGAAAGAGTTACTGATTGAACTGTATCATTAACAGTTGATGTAATTACTTCTCCTGATGTAAATGAATGTGCGCCTTCAACAATGATCTGACCGAACTCAAGCCTGCGTTTTATAATTGTACCAGTTGCGCCAGATGAAGACCCAGACACCGTTTGTCCTGGTAAAAATATTCCAGTCAAAACGCCAGTAGTTGTAAGAGTAGTATTTGGGAAATGCTTCTGTGCCATTTCTTCAATCTTTATATTTCCTAATGGCCAGCCTTGATCTTTCAAAGTGTCGTTTAAAAGATAAAAAGTCCAATGATAGTGTGGTGATCCATATAACTTAAATGATACTATGTCTGGTCTATCACCATCTAGAACGTTATAAAACTGGTAGAAGTTGACGTCGTCTTTTATTTGATCAATAATATCAACATAAGCAGATATATCCTGAAATGCAGTTATACTTTCTTCGTTACCAAACTTATACGCCACATTAGGAAAGTTATAGAAGTATGCCATTAGAAACCCTCCAAAATATCTTGTTTATTAAGCGTTCTTTCTTCTATGAACGCAAGTGTAATAACTACCTCTGAAGCTTTCCCGTCAGAATGCCAACCCATACTCCCGGGGTTATATGTAGTGTTTACGTCTCTGAGATAAACAGGTTTAAATTTTGTTGCTACGGGTTGATTATCATATGTCATTTCAATATCAAATAGGTTAGGAAAGTTGTATCCAATAAGCTGAGTACCACCGCCAGTTACTGAAGGATAAAGTTCTGTTCTGAAGAACTTTATAATTTTATCAATCTCTAATGCTTCATCTGCGGAATTTGCAATCATTTTAAATGTAAATGAAAAATCGCGAAGATTTACAGCTCTAAATAAAGTACGTCTGTTAGGATTAACTGTAGTTCTCAATACAGATTTTGCTACGTTTCCACCGCGTTCACCAGCAAAATTTCTAGCAATTCTTGTCGCGGCTAAGCGTGCTGCATCTCCATCAATATCAGCTCTTCCAGTTAATAAATCTTGAAAAGTTGAAACACCTTCTCTTGCCGCAGCACCTATTATACCTCCAATCGCTTGTCCTTGATTAGCAGCAGCTTCTGCAGTAGCACCAATAGCACCAAGTTCAATACCACTACTATATTCCGCCGCATCTCTAAACGTAAGCGCTTGTGGTAAATACAAAGATACTCTTTGACCTGAATAATTTCTTTTGTTAGATTGCGTACCATAGCTATAATTAGCTGCATCTCCAACATCAACTTTAAGTGGATCAAACGATTTCTCTTGGAAGTTTTTAATAGTAGGACCGACAAATTTGCCAACAGCTTCAATGTTTACTTCTGGGACAGGCGGAGCAAAGGAACGAAATGTAATTCTCCCTTTATAATCTTTTTGATTGTCTTTTGGGAATCTTAGTGCCATATTGTACCTAATAAATAGTATGAAATCTTTAACATTATTTATAAGGAAACTCCGTGGCTTATTCTGGTCGTTATAAAGTAAAAAACCGTGAGAAGTATAAGGGTGACGTGGATGGTGTAATTTTCCGATCAATGTGGGAAAGACACTGCTTCAAGTGGTGTGATGAGAATAAAGAAATAAAATCTTGGTCCAGCGAAGAAGTGGTAATTCCATACTTCTATGATGTTGATAAGAAGTATCATAGGTACTTTATGGATCTTAAGATTACGTTTAAGAGTGGAAAAACTATTCTTGTTGAAATCAAACCAGAGAAAGAAACGCAACCACCTAAAAGGCCAGACAAGTCAAAGCGTTATATCAGTGAGGCGATGACTTATGTAAAGAATAGAAATAAGTGGGAAGCAGCGAGTAAGTTTGCAAAAGATAACAACTGGGGATTTCAGATCTGGACTGAAAAGACTCTTACAAAGATGGGAATCATGCCAAAACAAATAAAACCGTTGAAGCCGCTTAAGCCTCTTCGTAAGAAAAAGAAATAGTGATAAATCGAGTATAAATACTGGTATGAGTAACTTATTCCAAACATTAGAATTCGAAGCTTTTAGGGCTGGAATTACGCCAAGAACACAAGCATCTAGAGATTGGTTTCGTAAGAAAGCACAGTCAATGAGACGTGTCAATCGTAACCAATTGATGAGAGAAGAACCTATTCAACTATCTAACAGACAGATTGTTGGTTCAATGTATATGTTCTTCTATAATCCTAAGCTTAAGGAAGAACTTCCGTACTATGATTCATTTCCGTTGGTGATTGTAATAGGACCAGCCAAAGGAGGATTCCTTGGAATGAACTTACACTATCTACCTCCAGTGTTAAGAGCAAAATTTTTGGATAGTTTACTTGAAGTTGCAAGTAATGAAAAGTATGACGATACAACTAGATTCGAAGTTTCATATTCATTATTAAAACGTGCTGCAAAGTTTAAATACTTCAAACCATGTGTTAAACATTATCTTTCAAACAATGTTAAAAGCAGGTTTGCTCGTGTACCCGCGCCTGAGTGGGAGATCGCTACATTCTTACCAACTGCAGATTTTCAAAAATCTAGTAGGTCTGCTGTATATAAAGATTCAAGGAAAATGATCTAATGTCAATTAACATAGAACAATTTAAAGGTGAAATATCTGGAAAGAACGGACCAGCAAGACCTAATCTTTTTGCGATTGAACTACCACCTTTTCCGGGCGCCACGACTCGAGCAGTTAACTTACTGTGTAGAGATGTAAACTTACCAGGAAGGCAAGTTGTTTCATATGACAAAGAGATTGGAACAAAAAGAGAAAAAGTTGGTTACGGCGCAGTTCATAATGATGTAGGTATGTCTTTCCTTTTATTAAATGACTATGGAGTTAAAGAATACTTTGAAAAGTGGCAAGAATCCGTATATAATCAGAACACATATCAAATTGGATATAAAAATACTTACACTCGTAATGTTAGAATACACCAACTTAAGAAAGGAGTAGGCTTACCGGTTTACTCAACGCCTCTAGGAATACCTAGATTACCTTCGATCATACAGCAGCGGCTACCTCGAATAGGACCGTTTGATTTTGCTCAGGGTGAGTTTAGTCTAGACTTCTTAACTGGTGAAGATAAAATTTACTCATGTGAATTGCAGGATGCTTTCCCTGTGACTATGGAAGCGATACCACTAAATAACGAACTGGATGGATTAGTAGAATTTAGAGTTGAATTATCATTTACAAAATGGACTTCAAACTTTACTGACCAAAATCCACTTGAAAACTTTGTACAAACAGCATTAGGTACAGTACTGACACGAATTTTTAACTAAAGGATGATATAGTTATGGCACTACCAAGAATTAATGCCCTGCCGAAATATAAAATTGAAATTCCCTCGACAAAGGAACAATATGATTATAGACCATTTTTAACAAAAGAGCAAAAAGTTCTACTGATTGCACTTGAAACACAAGATGAAAAGCAGATTTTAACTGCTATTACAAATACCATAGAAGCTTGTGTTGATAACATTGATATGAATAAATTGACTACGTTTGATGTTGAATATATTTTTACTCAGATTCGTTCAAAGTCAGTAGGTGAAAAATCGCATATTGGTATAAAGTGTAGCAATTGTGAAGAGACGAATGAAGTAACAATAAATGTTGAAGAAATTAAAATTAAAGTGCCAGATAAGAAAAACTCTGATATTCGTCTCAATGATGAATATACTTTAACAATGAAGTTTCCAAACTATATTCATATGTTAAACAATGATAGATTAAAGAATTCAAAGTCGGCAACGGGAATGTTGATTGAATTAATTATTGGATGTCTAGATTCTTTGAAATCAGAAGAAGAGAATATTAAATTTAAAGATGAACCAATTGAAGAAGTTGAAGCTTTTGTAGATTCTTTAACATCTGAGCAGTTTAATTCTATTATGGAATTTGTTAATGATATTCCAAAATTAAAACATAAAGTAGATTTCGTATGTGAAAGTTGTGAAACAAAAAATAGTCATGAATTAGTGGGGATCAATGATTTTTTTCAGTAAACCTCTCTCATGATTCGCTTGTTAACTATTATCAAGTGAACTTTAGATTGATGCAGTCATATAATTACTCTCTCACAGAGCTTGAAGATATGATGCCGTGGGAGAGAGAGGTTTATTTAACATTATTACAACAAGATGTAAAAGAACAAAATGATAGAACACGCCGAGAAAATCTGAATCAAGGAAGATAAAATATGTCCAGCCTAACAGAAGTTGCTTTAAAGATTGGAAAGCAACAGGAAATTTTAGAGAGATCTGAAGATCATCTTTCAAGCATCAGTGATAAGATTGAAAGGTTTCTTTCGAGTAGTTCTTCTCTTCAAAATCTTGAAGATAAGTCAGAAAGATCGCGCGGAGGCGCCGGCGCAATCAATCAAACCTCAGTGGCGGGTGCGGGTCGTGGAGGATCTCGCCTTGGCAACTTAGGCGGAGCTGCTGCTCTTGGATTAGGTGGCCTCGCAGCTGGTGCAATGCGAGGCTTAGGTGGTCTTGCTTTGATGGGCGCAGCAATACCAACATTTTTCGGTGGACTGTTACTTGGCTCCGAAGGAATGAGCTATTTACAAGATGTAAAAGGAATGGATTTTGAAGGCCTTAAGACTGCAGCACTAGGATTTAGTGATATAGTTCAAGCCTTAGAACCAGAAGCATTTTTAGCGTTAGGTGCGATAACAGCGATTAGTGTAGTGGGAGGCAAAAAAGGTGCTATAGGATTAGGCACAATGGGATTTGCTATTAGTGCTTTTCTAACTGGACTATTAGCCGGAGATCTTATATTTTCTGGTGTAACTGCTCTCGGCGGTGATATGCAATTTGATAGTATGCAAAAAGCCGTTGTTGGTGCTAGCACTATTTTCAATGGACTAGACACCAAAGGGATGATAGCATTAGGCGGGCTTTTAGGAGCATCTACATTAGCTTCTGCATTCGGTGGTGGTTCTAAAGCTGCTAAAGGCCTTGCGTTTATGGGTCTCGGTATTAGCGGTTTCTTAGCAGGCCTGTTAGCTGGAGATCTTTTATTCGCAGGAGTAAACGCTCTTGGAGTAGACATAGACTTTAGTAACGTAAAAACTATGCTGGCTGGATTTTCCTCAGCAATAGGTGAATTAACTCTTCCAGCTGTAACTGCACTTGGAGCACTTATGGCGGGTGGTGCACTTGTTGGATATTCTCCGCTTAAAGCAAAATCATTAGCCAAAGGCTTATTTGCAATTAGTGCAGGAATAGTAGCGCTCATGGCTGGTTTTGCTGCTGTCGAACTCATAGGTGCAGGTTCTCTTGCAATAGGCGCAAGCGTAGACTTTAGTAATGTTGAAAAGATTATGGCAGGATTCAGTGCGTCTATTGGCTCATTAGATGAAAAAGCAGTTATAGCACTCGGCAGCCTTTTAACTGCTGGTGGCGTGCTAGGTGCAATTACAACTGGTACAGGCAAGTCAAATTTTGTAATGGGAGTAAGTGCACTTGCTGCGTCAATTGTTGCATTTATGGGTGCCTTTGCTTTAGGCGATGCAGCTGCTTCGGCGATGGGTGCTGATGGGTCAAGTATCAAGAATGTAGTTGCCAACTTTGGTGAGGCTATTAACAGCCTTGACGATCGGGCAATAACAGTACTAGGAACTTTAATAGGTGTTGGTGGAATTTTAGGTGCTGCTACTGCGATGACTGGAGGAGCAGGTGCACTTGTATTTGCTGGCATACCAGCTCTTGGCGCATCGATAGCTGGATTCTTTTTAGCATTTGATGGTTTATCTAAACTAGGTAGTGTTCTTGGTGTTGATGGCAGCAGTACTAAAGAACTAATGAAAAACTTTTCTGCAGGTATATCAGAGTTAGTTGGAACTGATATGAGTAATGCCGCAGCTGTAGGAACAGGGTTGGTAAGTCTATCAAAAGGTATGGCAGCGTTCTTTGGTCAACAAGCTCTTGGTGGCGTAGTTGACTTCTTTGGTGGTATCAAAGGAGCATTTCAAGACGGGTGGAACTACCTTTTTGGCAAAGAATCAGAAGACTTAAGTCCAATGGCGAGTATGGTTAAGTCGTTAGAACCCCTTAAGGATTTAGACGATGCATTAATAACAAAGATGGACAGTTTTGGTGTTGCAATCAACAGCTTTGTAAGAAGCTTTGAGGGATTAAACAATATAGACACCAGCACAGTAACTGGTTCTCTATCAAGACTAATGGCTGATATTGGTAGTGTTATGGCGATGATGGACACCATGTTGAAAGGTGGTGTGTATGATACTGGTACAGGCCCAGCAATCAGATTTTTTGGTAATAAAAGAGGTCTTATAGATTTTGGTCCCGGACTAAACAATCTGGATGATCAAGATTTGCGAACTGTAGCTAGTGGAATTAGTAATATAAGATCAGCTTTATCTGGCACCGGGCTTTTAGCCGAAGGTGGTGGCGCCGGTGGAGGCACAACTGTTATTAATAATTACTATAATACACAAGCTGCACCTGCCACTAGCACCGCCACCTTTGGATTCTTAGCACCTCCACCACTTACAAATGATGTTTTTAGTTCAGTGCAATAATTAGTCTTCGTTAGCTAATCGAGCAAAGTAGCTCATAGTATCTTCTTCATCAGTAGAAGATGCTGTTTCCATTACAGCCTCAGCCGTAGCCATCGCAGGCGCGGGTTGAGTCTTTGTTGGAAACTCAGGAATCTCATCATCCAATACAATTTCTTCCTTGACAGTACGAGGTGCTTGTTCACCTAACACTTGAGCTAACTTAACTTTGAGCTCATCATAAGACTTATAGTTCTTAGGATCAGAGAACTCAGATAGATCGTATGCCTTGTTGTATACTGTCTCTAGCTTTTCTTCATCACCGTCATATAAAGGACTAGGAGCACGGAACTCTGACTTATCATAGTTACGATAGCCTTCAACCTGGCGAATCTTTAGTACAAAGTCTGCACCTTCCCACATGTTGAATGGATCCACTGGCTTTTCATCTGGAAACTCGGGTTGTAGTTGATCCATGATTTTATCAAAAATCTTTTTACCAAACTGATACATCATTACTTTACCGTCGTTATCAGGAGCAGAAGGATCAGATACAACTA
>Ga0181411_1000967_pt1 | contig 10610 bp, 13 predicted proteins | sample 34SPOviralmetaG_FD_130114 | JGI IMG/M metagenome (GOLD analysis project Ga0181411, IMG submission 130114) | Marine viral communities from the oligotrophic San Pedro Time Series (SPOT) site, San Pedro Channel, CA, USA - 34 SPOT_SRF_2012-07-09 | ecosystem: Environmental > Aquatic > Marine > Strait...
AACCTGCCATTTTGAATATGTGTGTACAGGACGACCGAGGGAAGTTGCGCACACCTGACGGAAACCAACTCTCATTAACAGCCGAGTATTTTATTTATGTTGTTGGTGCGGATGGTAATTTCTCTCCTGCTATTATATCAATGAGCTCGAGCGGAATTAAAAAAGCCAAGCGATGGAATTCTATGATCAATCGTTTGCAAATTCCTCATCCCTCAGGTAAAGGCACAATTAATCCAGCTATGTTCTGGACTGCTTATAACCTGACGACCACTCCCGAGCAGAACGATATGGGTTCGTGGTTCAACTGGGAAGTTGAGATGATGTTCGACGCAAAGTCTGGTGGTATTATACAAAACCTAGACCAAGGTCAAAACATCTATCTTGAGGCACGTGAGTTCCGCAAGAATATCCAGAGCGGAGAGGTAAAAGTACAGCCTGACTCTTCAGATGATGATGTAATGTAATTGCGCATTGCATGATCTAGGGGAGCAGCAATGCTCCCCGACGACTTTTAGAAAGGAACAGGCGTGGAAACTAAAAGGTTTATGAAATTGTTCAGAGGCTTCGAGCTTGCTCATGGACAATACCGAGTAAATAAACAAGAAGCAGATGGCAAGATGTCTGGTCGAGCAGTCACCGTCAGCGAACCTGCAACCGAATTTAATTTTAAAGAGCACCTCAGTGGTGGCGAATATATTTTAGGAGTTATTCCTTTATTGCAAAATAACAGCTGTCACTTTGGCGTTATTGATATTGATATTAGAGGGGATGTTAAATTAAATGAAAGTCTTGAAAGCCTCGAAAAGAAAATTCGTGATACTCCTTTGGTGTTATGCCGTTCTAAGTCTGGCGGTGCTCACTTGTATCTTTTCTGTAGTCCTGCCATACCTGCTATTGACATGGTCAGCAAGCTGAATGAGTTTGCAGCTTTATTAGGTTATGGTGGTTCGGAAGTTTTCCCTAAACAAATATCCAGAGCCAACGAAAGAGACCGAGGCAACTGGATAAACTTATGCTATTGGGATGGTGATAAAACTGAACGCCATGCAATCCATAAAGGCAAAAAGTTAAACCTGAAAGAATTCATTGAGCTCGCTGAGAAGAAATTAACGACGTTCGAAAAGCTCGAGACTTTTACTCCCGACCTAGTCGATCACTTCGCCGATGGACCACCATGCTTACAACACATTATGACGATGGGTTTTCCGGAAGGTGGTAGGAATATATCTTTATTCAATGTTGGAGTTTATTTCCGCAAGCGCAATCCCGACGACTGGCAAGAAGACTTAATGAAGTTCAACTATGAGCATCTGCCTGAACCTTTACCTATGGGTGAGGTGAATGGATTAGTTAAGTCAGTCAGCAAAAAAGAATATGCTTACACCTGCAAGCAAAGTCCAATATGCAACTATTGCGAAAAGTCTAAATGCATGAAGCGAGACTATGGTGTTGGCAGAGTTGGCGGTGGGCTGTCTATCGAGGTTGATGCAATAACAAAATACGAAACCGAGAATCGCCAGTCGGTGCGTTGGTATATCGAGATGCAAGGTGAGCGAATAGAAGTTACAACACCTCAGCTCCTTGACCAAAGACAGCTTCAAAAGATCTGCGTCGAGAAACTTAATAAGTGTCCGAGCACAATGCCATCCCAAGCATGGGAGCAAAGAATAAATCAACTGTTAGAAAATGTCGAGGTTATAGTAGACCCAGACGATGCCTCACCCCAAGGTCAGTTCGAGAAAATGCTAGACAGCTTTTTAACAGGAAAAGTACAGGCTCGCCAGAAAGACGAGATTATGAATGGCAAGCCATGGCACGACTCAGACGAAGCCAAGGTTTATTTCAGGTCGGAAGATCTATTCATTTATTTAGAGGCAAGACGATTTAGATACACAAACCAACACCAAGTCTGGTCATGGCTGAGGTTGTTGGGTGGCGATAGAAAAACATTCCGAATAAAAGGCAAGCCAGTTAAGGTTTGGTCTGTGCCTGAGCCAGAGTTTTTCGACGAGGACGAGCAACTCGATATTCCGAGTGCAGTCACGGAGGAGTTTTGATGCTACCATATTACAAGGAAACAATTAATTGCGACTGGTGCGGAGAGCATACTCATGGCAGAATATTCGAGAAAGATATAATTTGCGGAAGTTGTAAAAAAATAATAATTAACGACTGGGAGAAGAGTTTCGACGACAAAGAGCCTGAGCGATACCACGAATGGATATTGTGGAAGTTCAGGAAAGAAGACTATCGAGACGCTATGACTGAGAAAGGAAATGAAGATGAGGCATGTGCAGATAATACTTGGTCCCCCTGGAACAGGAAAAACGACGACTCTTCTGAACATAGTTGATAATGCTTTAAAAAGAGGTGTGCCACCTGAGCGGATTGCTTACTTGGCTTTTACTCGTAAAGCTGCAAGCGAAGCTCAAGAAAGAGCAATGGTTCAGTTCGGATTCGATGCAGACAGGTTTCCTTATTTTAGGACGCTGCACTCTTTAGCGTTTAAAACTTTAGGTCTGCAAAGAGACGAGGTCATGACCGACAACCATTATAGGAAGTTGGGCAAAGCTATTGGCGTGGAGTTTAAAGGCATTTACGACGAGAACCTAGGAATCCACACAGGCGATGGCCTAGGAGATAAATGCTCAAGAGTAGAGTCTTTGGCGAGAGTTGGTATTCGTTCAATGGAAGATCAATACCATCTAAGCAATCAAAATGACTTGACGTTGCATGCAGTTAAGCAGTACAATAATTCATTGACCACCTATAAAAAGAGGAATGGCTTGCTAGATTTCACCGACATGCTTCAAAGATATGAAACTGCATTGCCGATAGATATATGCATAGTCGACGAAGCTCAAGATCTGAGCTCGTTGCAGTATCGCATGGCAATACTAGCCTCCTCCCAAGCCTCGGAAGTTTACATTGCTGGCGACGATGACCAAGCAATATTTGGTTGGGCAGGTGCGGATGTTAATAAGTTCCTGAGTTTAAAAGGTGATAAGAGAATTTTGCCTCAGAGTTTCAGAATACCTAGGAGCGTGCATGCTTTGGCTTCGGATGTTGTTAGCCGAATAAAGAATAGGTATGTGAAGCCATGGCAACCCAAGCTCGAAAAAGGAACAGTGAATTATATATCGGACGACGAAGGAATTGACTTCGGAGCTGACGAAGGAACTTGGCTATGCATGAGCCGAAGCAAATACCTGCTCTATAGAATTAAAAGAGTCGTGAGGCAACAAGGCTATGCTTACACCTACAATGGTCAAAGTTCTTTAGACACCGACGAGACCAAAGCTATAACCTCGTGGGAAAAGATACGCAAAGGCAAAGAGCTTAACAGACCAGAAGCAAAGAACCTTATTGGCTTTTTCAACTTTAACGTAAAGCTCGAGAAAAAAGACACCTATAGAATAGACGACCTAGGACTTCCGGACGAGGCTAGGAGCAAAGACTGGATGGCAATACTAAAAGGACTGCCACCCGACGAGCGAGAATATCTAAGATCTTGCATGAGGAATGGCGAGAAGTTTACCGACAAACCCAGAATAACAATCTCAACAATACACCAAAGCAAAGGTGGCGAAGCTGACAATGTGGTATTAATAACTGACATGGGAAAGCTGAGTTGGGACAACCTAGGAAGCGATGAGGAGAACAGAGTATGGTACGTTGCATTGACCAGAGCAAAGGAGAATTTGTATCTTGTACAGCCCAGAGGACTAAGATACTTTTCCATATAATTTGTAAACCATTGTTTTTAAAGGAATCAAAAGTGTTTACATCTCTGTCTAGAAAAGATAGAATGCTTGTATGATTACTGAGAAAGGAAAAATCATGAACACTGTAACTTACACACTTAATCCGAAGAGCCTCGTTGTCAAAGCATATGAGTCAGACAAGGTTGCTCGTTCTATGGGCAACGGTGTTGCCTTCTTTAAGAATGCTGATGAGCTTTTAGCTGATCGCAATGTAACAGGTCCACTGCTCGTTAGTGCTTACAACGAATTGACAGACAAACCTGTTAAGAAATTTTCTGATAACAAAACTGGTGCCAAGCGTTTTATGGATGCTATTGCTGATATTCATGTAACGACCACACCTTTCGATGGAGGAACTAAAGTGAAGTCACCACCCCAAATCGATGCGCTCCCAGGAATGACGCCACTCGGCATTGCTCCTAAAAAAGTTGCCAAGCCTCGTGGTTCTTTTGCAGGTAAGGTTATCAATGTTCTCGTTACTGCGAACCCTCGCAAAGAGAACAAGAAAGAAGTTTGCGGTTATGCCTCGTTCCAGCTTCTGTTAAACCACGGTGTTGATATGCCTTATGAGCTTTATATCAAGCAAGGTGGTCGTCTGCAAGATCTAAAGTGGGATATTGACCACGGATGGGCTGAGGTTAAAGATGCCTAAGTTCGTAAAAGAAATTTTAGGGTTCACCATCGAGCATGGTGTGCCCTATTCCGAACTTGACAAGTCTAGAAACAAATGGGTCAGGCTTGTTAATGCAATGGCTGTAGGAGACAGCACTGTCCTTAAAAGTTCAGGCGATGTTGTTTCTTTCAGAATGAATTGCAAAAAGCAAGGTTTCAAATGTTTGTCAAGAGCAATCAGAGATGATAACGGAAATGCAACTAATGACATCAGAGTTTGGAAATTGAAACATGAAGATTGAAATTATATCAGACGACAGAGTTTCGTCAGGCAAAAATTTATCTAGGGTCGCTTGGGAGTTATCACGTTCCCCCGACGACACCACCCCATTAGACACAATCCTATCTATCGACGCACCAGTCAACGAGATACCATCTATTGTGATGAGTGTTCAGTGCACAATATTAGAGCGAGAAATATTCGCCTCATTCAGAGACCACGTTATGTGGGCAAGAACCTCTAGAGTTGACGCACCTTCCGAGTTCGTTGTTCCTGAATATTTTCAGTTGTCGGAGGACAACGCAACCATAATGCTTTTGAAGCAGAAAATAAAAGCAGACATGGACGCAGGTATTATTCAAGATGAGTATCGTTTGCACATGCCAATATGCGCAATGACTTCTTTCACGACTAGGTTGTCTTGGCGAGGCTTGATAAAAATTTATAAGTTGTATGAATACCTCGCAACGATAAATGAATATTTCGTTGTTGGCAAAGCAGAGCTTAACAATAAATTTCAGCTTCATAAATATGCTGGCAATTATAGCTTTGTTAATCCGATCCCTATGCTACAAGAGAACGAGATGGTCAGTGGTAATATTGGACCAGTCGTTACTGTGTTTCAAGAGATGACTATTGGCTTGAGAGCTCAGGTTGTTCGGCACCGCAACTATACGATAAAAGACAACCTGATGGAAATAATAAAGTCGAAAGACTGCTGGACCAGAACACTTGGCGATAAAATTAAAATATCTATATCGGCTGAGATTGAATTCTGGAAAACAGTTGTTAATAAAAGGCAGTGTTGGATTGCTCAGTATGGTATCTGGAAAGACATCATAATTGTTGCGCAAGAATACATCTCTATCAGCGAACAAGACTTGCCATGCAATAAAGGCTTTTGCCCTTATACGAGGGATGCCGAGTTAAGGCATACCGACGACGATCCTGGAGCACCTTGCCCCATTCATAGTGACTTAACCTCTACACCCATCGCTCAGAAATACATGGACATGGTGCGTATTGAAGCAAGTTACAGACCTGCCTTTTGGCAAAAACATATAGATAAACTGGAGGACGCATAATGACTATGAAAATTTATTTGGCTGGACCATTCTTTAATCCTAAACAGATCGAAACGATCGAGGCTATCGAAAATGAATTCGATAAGTATGGCTTTGACTATTTCTCACCTAGGAAAAGTGGAGGTGTAATATCCCATCTTTCCCCAGAGGATAGGACTAAAGCATCAAAGAGCATTTACGACAGCAACATTAACGCAATGATTGATGCTAATGTTTTATTCGCTATTGTAGATGGTCGAGACACTGGCACTGTTTACGAGATGGGATATTTCCGAGCCTTAACCGATCACTTCAAGTTTAAGAGCGAGAACAGTGCAGCTGAACACAAACGCTATTCAATAACCTATACCAATGAAAACTTCGGCTTGAATATTATGCTGAAGGAAAGTGTTGATGCGCATATTGTTGGTGTTGGTGATCTGCAAAAGTTCGCAGGACTTTCTGCTAGAGCTTGGGACAGACCCAAAGGTCGGTCGATGTCTGCTGGAATAGACTGGGAAGACCACATTGGTCGCAGGGCAAAAGTCCTAGAGCAGTTTCAGAACTTCAATCCGGACGTTGAATAAATGGACATCGTAAAACTATTCAGCGTCTCTCAGGGGATGTCTGCGATACAAAGGTATTCGCAACTCCACCTGTTAAAGAGCGAATCAGTAATGGAGCACACAGGTTTCGTGTGCCTCTTTACTTATACTTTGTGCGAGGAGATAAACTCAGCTTCTGCTCCCAATGATAAGCTAGATGTTGGCATGGCTCTGCAAAAAGCAATCGTGCATGATATCGATGAAGTTATAACAGGCGATATCCCGAGACCAACCAAGTATTACAGCGACGAGTCTGTTGCTGTATTTAAAAAGATAGCGGAAGCTGGCATTGACCAGATAATTAATGAGTTGAGAATAAACAGCAGAAACATGAAGACCAACTGGGAACAGTCTAAGGCTGGGAAGGAAGGTATGATTGTTGCGTTGGCTGATTTGTCCTCGGTAATATACAAGCTCTGGGAAGAGATATTAATGCTTGGCAACAAGAAACTTTTCCGACAAGCTAATGAAGTCAAGAATTTTTTAGGAGACTTTCAAGATAAAATAACGGATGGAGGTTGGTTTGACCCAGCGCAAAAGCATATTATTGACGTTGCTTTAGATCAGCTTTATACAATACTCAATGAAATTTCTAAATCCTCCGAACCAATACACGGAACATTTAAAACATTTGAAGTCGATACAATGGTACATCATAGATGAAAGGAAAAAATATGGCACACCACAAAACAAAATATGATCAGGAATTTGTTAATAGAGTTCACGAGATGAAAGCCTTAACATTCAAGCACTCTGAAATTGCCAAAGAGCTGAATATAAAAGAACCAACTGTTGCTTACATTATTAAAAATAGAACCTATGAAAAAACTTCACCCATGGATGTTGTTATGGAAGTTTTCCATGAGGAAGATGAGAAGCCGAGCCTTTGGCAGAGAGTAAAAAAGAAGCTAAAGTTTTGGCAAAAATAAACTTTATTTTTTAGCCGAAAAGGTTTAAAGTTCTAATATTGAGAAAGGAAGTTTAATGAATATTTTTTACTTGGACACTAGTCCGAAAGAGTCAGCTATAATGCATTGCGACAAGCATTGCGTCAAGATGATACTCGAAACTGCGCAACTGCTTTGCACTGCGCACCGAGAGTTAGACGGAGACTATTGGGCTGATAAGGTTGGCTTGTATAAGTCGACCCACAAGAACCATCCATCAGCAGTTTGGGTGCGGGAAAGCTCCGCTCACTATTGGTGGACACTAGCATTATTTGTGCACCTGTGTAAAGAATACACAGCTCGTTATGGCAAAACTCACAAAAGCTCAGAGATGATGCAGCTATTTGGCATCGCACCTATGAATATAAAAGAGGTTGGCTTTACTGAGCCACCCCAGTGCATGCCTGATGAGTATAAGTGCGAGAGCACAACCGAAGCATATCGCAATTACTATTTAGGCGAGAAGATGGGTTTCGCAAAGTGGAACTACACTCCAACTCCGGAGTGGGTGTATGCTTAAAATAAGAGGAAACGACATAGAGCTTAACGACAAAAAAGTTGCTAGGCTCTTCGACCTTAACACCTTCGAAAGAAGAGACCTAGAAAGTCTTTTCGACAAGGCTAACAATTATGAGCGAGATGTTCGCAGTTCGTACGAGAATGGGAGATATGAGAGTAATGAGCGATCTTAAAACAATTGGAGATGTTGCTAGAAAACATCGCAGGAATAAGTCACCCATCGATTGCATGGAAGATGCTCTAGAAACTTTCAAGGAGCGCAATAAAATCTATGGGGATAATTACCATAGACATGGCAAAGTGATGATGGCTTTATTCCCCAAAGGAGTTACTCTTGAAACTGAGAAGGAATGGAACAGGTTCGGCATTGTAAATATGATTGTTGCCAAGCTCACTCGCTATTCCGAGAACTGGCCAGGATCGCATGAGGACTCAGTTCATGACATGGGTGTTTATTCTTTTATGTTGCAATCTTTAGACAACGAGGATAAAGAATGATTATATTCGATCTTGAAACAACAGGCTTGCCCAAGGCTGAAGGCTCTGACCTAGACCTGCAACCTAAAATAATCGAGTTCGGTGCTATAAAGTACAACGACGATCTTATCCACAAAGGACAGATGCAAGAGCAACAAAGGCTGGAATTCTTTTGCAATCCTGGACACTTGCTCGACCCTAAGATAATAAAGATCACAGGAATAACCGACGAGATGCTTAAAGACGAAAAGCCATTCATAACTAAGCTTGAAGAGCTGACGGATTTCTTCCTAGGCGAAAGGCACATCGTTGCACACAACTTGCCTTTTGACCGAAAGGTTTTAAGGTTCGAGCTAGAAAGGCTTGACAAAGTTACTAAGTTCCCTTGGCCACCTAATCATATCTGCACAGTTGAAATAGGGCAAAAGGTCTGGGGCAAGATGCGTAAACTTGGCGATATTTACGAAGAGCTTTTCGACGAGAAGATAGAAGGTGCCCACCGATCAATAAATGATGTTGAAGCAACTGCCAGAATTGTAAACTGGTATATCGAAAAAGGAGAAATATAATGGCAATTGGACTGATAGGTTTCGTTATTAGTTATGCAATTATTGCGGTGATTATGTAATGCTGCACATAAGAGCTCGCACAGAATATTCTTTCCGCAAAGCATATGGACCAATCTCTAGCATAATCGAGGCTGATGGAGATGCAATAGGGATAGCTGACATAGGAACTTGGGGTCATGTTCCTTTCAGCAATGCTTGTAAAAAGGCTGGAAAGAAACCAATATTCGGAGCTGAGATCGCAGTTGTAATTGACTCCACCGACCGCTCTAAACAGACCGCAAACATGATGGCTTTTATTGCTAAGAACAATGAAGGATTGTCCGAGGTTTATGACCTCGTAACAAAAAGCACGAGCAAGGAAAATTTTTATTATTTCCCGAGGCTAAGTTATTCTGACCTTTTCGACATATCGGAAAATGTAATTATTCTCAGTGGCACACACCCAGAGTGGGGACTGCTTCCTTTGACCAGAAAAGACGATCTTTATATCGAGATAAATCCGATGAGTTCTAAGAAGGCTCTGGACTTTTGCGAGCAAAAAGGATTTAAACCAGTAGCAACCTCCGACAACTTTTATCCTAAAGTTGGTGACCGAAAGGCTTATGAGGTTCTGGTTGGCATGAATAGGATGGAACGAACCAAGCCGATGCACTTGCTAAACGAGCACGAAATGATAGACTGCATTCCTTGGCTTCCTGAAGAGGCAATTAAGAATACATACAAAATAGCAGACATGTGCAATGTTGACTTGCCTGTTGCTCAGATGATATCTTTCACGCCTGAGAAAACTTTAGAGCAGATGTGTATAGATGGTGCTCCGGAAAGAGGAATAGATTTAGAAGATCCGATTTACAAAGATAGGCTGAAGCGTGAGCTCGATATGATAGAGCTAAAGCAGTTTCACGATTATTTTTACGTTATTGCCGACATGATTAATTATGCGAAGAAGCATATGCTCGTTGGTCCAGCTCGTGGCTCCTCAGCTGGATCTTTAGTTTGCTATTTAACAGGCATCACGGATGTTGACCCCATAAAGTTCGACTTGCTGTTCGAAAGGTTTATCGACGTTACTCGTGCTGACTTGCCCGATATTGATATTGACTTTCAGGACGACCGCAGGGAAATGGTTTTCCAATACCTGAGAGACAAGTATGGCTCCGAGAAAGTTGCCCACCTAGGAACAGTCAGCAGGTATAAAGCCAAGAGCACAATAACCGAAGTTGCCAAGGAGCTTGGCATTCCAGCTTGGGAAGTTAATGATCTAAAAGGTGCAATCATTGAACGGAGTGGAGGCGATGCTCGTGCAGCAATGTGCATTATGGACACCTTTAATGACCTAGACATAGGCAAGCAAGTTTTAAATAAATATCCGCAAATGCGAATAGCTGAGAAGATGGAAAACCACGCTCGACACTCAGGAGTTCATGCCGCTGGAATTATCGTTACTGAAGATCCTGTTAGTAAGTATTGCTCGGTCAGTGCGCAAACTGGTGCAGCTCAGATAGACAAAAAGGATGCTGAGAACCTAAACTTGCTGAAGATCGATGCTCTAGGACTTAGGACGCTATCGGTTCTGCAAGACGTTTTAGATCAAGTTGGTTGGTCTAGGGAGAAACTCGTAAACTTTCCGCTGGATGATGAAGCCTCGTTTAAAATACTGAACGACGAGAAATATGCAGGTATATTTCAGTTCGAAGGCTATGCTCTGCAATCACTAACAAGGCAGATGAAAATAGCGAACTTCGAAGACATTTGCTCTATTACTGCCTTGGC
>Ga0181411_1000968_pt1 | contig 10605 bp, 11 predicted proteins | sample 34SPOviralmetaG_FD_130114 | JGI IMG/M metagenome (GOLD analysis project Ga0181411, IMG submission 130114) | Marine viral communities from the oligotrophic San Pedro Time Series (SPOT) site, San Pedro Channel, CA, USA - 34 SPOT_SRF_2012-07-09 | ecosystem: Environmental > Aquatic > Marine > Strait...
CTGTTTGTTTCGTTTGATAATGTTATCATTTTATTTGCAGAATCAGTATCTATAACTTTTATTTCTGCATAAAGCACTCCCTCTGTAGAGTTTATTAAGTCGCTGTTTCCTGCATTGTTTGCTGCATCTGCACTACGAGTAACTGCACTTCCTGAAGTGTGTATTAGAGATGTTGCATAGCTTCCCTCCTCAAGTTGTGCGCCATAAGCTAAAACTGATTGCCCTGTAGCTGTGGATGAAAAACTATTATCTGAATCTGAAAAACCAAATATAGTCAAAAGTATATTTGTGCTTTGTAGTGCTACAAAAGTATTTGTTAATTTATACCACCCATTAGATAATTTCTGTATTGTTGCAGAAGTTGAATGTACAGTTTTTATTTCGCCTTTATCTAAATCAAACCAAGCTCCTGTTTGTGAACTTGAATAATGTGCTAACCTAAAAAAACCACTAAAATTTATATTCTTAACAAGAATAGATAAAGTATAAGTTTGCCCTATTGTGATATTTCCATTAGAGCCTAAAGCAGGATTCACGTTACTACCATCAACTTCTAATTTTGTTGCATTTGCAATACCTTCAGGAGATATAGCATTATTTGCAGTAAGAGTTAAACCTTGTGTTCCTGACCAAGTAGATTGTGTAAAGTCGTTAGAATATGTTACGCTATTTGTTCTTTGAGGTTCAAGCAAGATACTCGGCTCTCCGTTTGTGTAATCTATTCTTGGTATGTCTAATCTGTCTGTTGTTTTTAGATAGTCTTTTGGTTGGTCGCCTTTTACTATTTGCCAACCCCAAACTAAAATATCACAAGAAGAATCAGAGCCTAAGTCTGTTCTTACACCTAAATACGAAAAGAAATTACTCGTTGCTGTACCTGTGAAATGATACCTTATCCATCTATCAGTTGCTAAAACAACATTAGCAGAGGATTGAGTACCTCTTCCATAAAAGATAACATTTTGGTCGCTTGATGTATTAGATTTAATATATACACTCATAGTAAACTTTTGACCATTATCAGTTGGTGTTATTATTGAGCCTTTTAAAGCGTAATTACTTCCTGCTGTACATTGTAATCTACCTGCTGTTAAAGTTCCATTTGGCGCTATTGCAAAATTATTTGTTGCTGTGATAGCTGAGCCACCTCCTGATGAAGTAGATGTTTTGCTTTCTATTTCTTCACTATAAGTGGTAAAATTATAAGGCACATCTTCTATAAGATAATCTTCGTTAACTCTTGTTCCTGTTGAATTTCTGTCAAAGTCAAAGTCGGCATCTGTTTGTAGTTCTATTTTTATGTTTTTAAAATAACCAACCCCTGAAGTATTATAAGCGTATAATCTAATTTTAGTTTGCGTTGGTTGCACAACCTTACTAAATGTTGTCTCTGTTGTTGTTGCTTCAAATTGTCCAAAAGCGTAAGAATAATTTGCGCCATCTGAAATATACAATCTACTGTTTCCACTTGCATCTTCATACATAGTAGCAGTAATTTTATATTTAAAACCTGCAACTACAGTTATATCTTGTCTTGCATCACAAGTGCCACCTGTAGCATTTAAAATACCATATCCCCCATTTTGACTTGTGTTTTCAGGTCTTGTGAGATTACTCCAATCATTCCATCCTGTAACAGTATTTGTTAAGAAATTTCCGTTTATTACAAGATTTTCTCCTAAAGCATAGGCAGGTTTTATAGAATATAAGTAGTCCTCAGCATAAGCTGTAGGTGTAGTTATTATGGATGCTTTTTGTAGTAAACTCATATCTTAATCTTCTAAGTTTTCTAATAGTTGTATAGTCATTGTGTTGTTCTCGTATATTTGCACTCTCCTATTCAAATCAGAAGTCAAGTACTCTATTTGATATACGTCTGCCCAATCAATCGTTGAGGTTGCGTTGCCCCAATAACTCTCGCTGTATGATTTTCCCCAATTTATTGTATTTGCCATCTAAATACTGTTTTAATTTAATTATATTTTTTTCTTTTGGTTTGTATATCACAATACCCATCCGTTAAATGTAGCATCACTATCAGGATATACGTCTCCTCCTGTGTTCTGATTATACTCAGGAAATAAATTACTGTTGTTGTTGATGTAATCTAAAAACCTCTGTGTATAATACTCTGCTGTATTTCTCGCTTTGCTTACTAAATAGTCAACCTCATTCTTAGAAACTGATTCTGAGTTTTCGCTTGTGTGTTTAAATACTCCTCCGTTCTTAATCTGATAAGCTGCATAAGGAATATACTCTGCTTGTGCATACCATATTAACATTGGTTGTACATATTTGTTAAGTAGAGTTTGATAATTTCCTGTGACGCCACTTCCCGCAATATCTGATTGTAATTTATCATAAAGTTTAGTTCCTAAATAGTTTCTAACCTCTATCTCTTGAGCTACCTTTATGAATTGTATGTACTTATCTGTATCTACATTACCATCAATGATGCTGTTCTTGACTAAATCTGTTCTCGATATGAATAATACTGTTGCCATAATTATCTACTTATTCCTATTCTTTTTGCGTATTCTGCTGTATATCCTTTATAAGGCATATTTTTTGGCTTCATAGCTACTTCTTTAGGGTTATCAGGTGCCTCAAAACCTTTTCTCTTAGCTTCAGAATCATATAGTTTTTTTCCTAAACCTTTATTTCCATCTTTTCTAAGATATGTTCTTCTGCTCCAATAGTGATTACACCTTGCACCACCTTTGTAAAGCCAAATAGAATATTTGTCTGTTCCTTTTTCGCCGAATCCTGCATTAACAACCTCATCATCCATTGCGATAATATCTTCTTTACGGTAAACTTTTTGTGCATCTACCATTTTTCTACAAAACTCTCTTGATGTGTTTTTTACTTTTGCTGGGCTGTAGAAATATCTTACTAAAAAAGTGTTTCCTATTTGTGATTCTTTCCTACTTACGCCGTCTTGTTCGCTTTCTCTGTATGGTGTTGCTTTCCCTACCTCTGCTAATTTTATTTCGTTATTAACATTTTCTATTAGTTCATCCATCTCATCTTCAAAATCATAATTAACATTAGATTCATCTATTAAATCAAAGTCTTTAGTTATTTCTTTTTCATCTTGACCTAAATCTATGAGCTTTTGTGCTACTTGTTCTCTAAAACCATTATCTGATAGGTTTTGTATTTGTGAGTGGTCTTTGCAAGGCATATACCAAGTCATACCGTCTTCTTCGTGTGTGTGGTAACCTTCACACCCCGTTTCTTTAGCCTTTTCTATTGCTTCTTCTTTTGTAGGGAAAACATCCTGTCCGTCTATCTTTTTTAACTTAACGCCTGTTTCTTCTTCTTTTGTTTCTTCGTCCTCTACGTTCTCTAAGTCTGTAAATTCAAGTGGCTGAAGCGTTTTAAAGTATAAATTAAGAGCTATATCATTGTAAGCTAGTATTTGGTCAAAGGCGTCTATTAAAAGCCCTTGAAAGCCCTTAATTACTAAGTTATCAAACAAAATAGAAGCTGTTTTTAATTCGTCAGCGTTATTACCAAGACCTGTACTATCCTTAATACCAAATAACATTGGACTTACAACCCTGTGTGCTACCATAATCTTTTTTGAACTCTCATCACTTAAGAATTGGTATTGATTGTGTGCATCACTGAGTTGTATCGGGTCTATAGTTGCTGCAGTTTCTGAGTTGTCGTTAAAAGCAAGTATAAATTTACCTGCATTGCTACTCCCCGAGAATTTCTGGTAGATACGTCTCTCAATCATTTCTCTTTGCTCAGGGTCTGGAGTACCATTGTTGAAGTTGATTAACATACTAGGGGCTAATCCGTTCAGTATGTTGTTTAAATGGTAGTTAGATATTTCCTCCTCTAATTCAGCGTATTGCGTTCCACCTTGGTAATCTACAGGACTATAATACTTAAAACCCGCTCTATACGGCTTTATGTACATAATCTCTAATCCATCTCTAGAAGTTCCAAATGCAGGTATTCTTTTTAATTCGTTTCCTCGTTTGTACTTAGACCAATCACTAAAATAATAATATGCTTCTATTTCCCCTTTGTCGTTACATTTTTCTGCTCTTAGTGTTTCAATAGGTATGTGCTCTAATTGAACAATCTTGCTTCTGTCTTTAGAATAGATAACTTGTATTGCGCATTGACCCATTAGTTTTAAGTCATAGCATAATTTTCTTGTGCAGTTTTTGTTGAATAAACTCATCATCTGAGCATACTCATTAGGTTTTTTATTTGAATTAGTAGCGTCTAGGCCTTTACCAAAAATCATCTCACTAACACCATTTATAATAGCGTTATTTGTAGGGCTGCCGTTGTATCTGTCTATTAGATATTGGAAGTAGTTGTTATCTTCGCCGTATTCAATGAAGTCTTTGCCTCTCACCTCTTTTACTTGTGGAGATGTGTAAGTGCTTAAATTTACTATGCTTAAATCTGATTTATTTTTCATATTACAATATAGTCATTATCATAGACATCATTCCCCGTTGGCACAGAATATTCTGTATCATTTACCGAATAACTTGATATTGTTTGGTCTGTACAGAAAACTTTGTCTTTATATATAACATTACCCCCCTCTTTTAGTGTTAAGTCATAAAACCCACCCTCAACTAATACAGGACTTAATGCTTTAGATACTACTAAATAATTTTTGTCTGTTGTAGTGCTTACCGTATATGTGGTTGAGGTGTTTGTTGAATCATCTCTCAATATCATACTAACAGAACTTGCATAACTTCTAGGTATAACTTTCATTGTTTGAGCTGAAGCTGATGTCGTTAAGTGTATCATACTTATATAACGTATGAACTTTGAATTTTGTGTATAAAAAAAGAGGAGTCCGAAAACTCCCCTTTAAAACAAAACTAATTCAAAAATTTATGAAAACTTATGTAAATATAATAAATTATTTTTAGTTAGGTACTATTTTAGTTCCTTGAGATGCACCTGTAACAACAGTTGGAACAGTGAAGTCTGGCGGTGCAGTTTCTTGAGCAACAAATGTTAAGGAATATCCTGTTAAATCTCCCATAGCCGCCCCACTTGAAAATGTACCCGCAGTTAATTCTGCTCCGTGTACTTTACCTACTAAGAAATAGTTGCCGTTGTAATCCTCTACCCAAATGTGAGGTCTAGCTACTGCAAGAAGTTTAATTTCCTCTTGTGTTTCTTTTTCTTGAAACGTAAAATTTAATGTCAACGTGCTTTCGTAAAATGTAGTACCGTTTTCTCTAGATGAAGTAACAGCAGTTTCTAAAGTAGAATTTCCTTTAATGTCAAATTGCATTACCGTAGGACTTCCTGCTATTGCTGATATTTCATTAGATGCGATTGTGATAGCTCCTAACGTACCGTAATCAACAAAATAAGCGGATTTTAACCCACCTACTCCTGATTTACAGGGTAAAGCTCTACCTTTAGTTAATAAACATGGCATAATTATATAGTTATTAAAAAAAGGGTAGGTAGATTAATACCCACCCTCTTATATGTTAGTTAAAATATTAAGAATAAAGAACTACATCAGCACCTACACCAATCTGGCATCCGGCTGTATATCTCATAACTACTCTTACGTTTTGACTTCCGTCAATATCTGACATATCAATTACTTTTACTTCGTTTCTGTCATTTAAAAGACCTGTACCGAAGAATAAGTTGCTTGACCTTGCAGCCATTGCATTGTTGTCAGCTAAACCTGATGTTGGATAAATCTTGATACCATCAAAGAATAAACCTCCTAATGATTGGTTGTTACCTTTGTTGTCGTAACCTGCTGCACCTAAACCTGCTGCACCAAATCCACCTAAAGCTCTAATGTACGCTCTATAAATGTTTTGTGATACATAAATAATAAGGTCATCTGCTCCGTAAACTCCTGATGGAATAGCATCTACGATAGCTCCTAATTGTGCAACTACGTTTGCTGATGTTACAGTTGCTTTAGCGACATCTACTACAGTTGCGTCTGCTCCTGCTAATGTAGCTAAACCATCGAAGTTACCCTCTCCTGCTGCACCTGCCCATATAGAAGTTTCAGTTGCACTTGCAACCTCTGCTGCTACTCTTGCAATAACAAAGTCAGAGAATAGTGGAGGTAAGTTGTCAAAAGCACTGAAGCCCATTTGAGCAGCTTCCCAATCAGAATGTAATTCTTTTTTACAAATCTGTAGGTTTACTTGTAATTCGGTTGGTGTTAATACTTTTTCAGTAAGTGTAAGACCTGAAGTCGTTGCATCGAAGTCACAGTCAGCACTTCTTACTAAATTTGAAAATGCTCCTACTTTCATAGCAGCTTTGTACTTAATGTTTGGCATAATAGTTATCGCAGCATCATCTAAGGTCTTTGCTGTTAATAAAGATGCAGCAATGTATTTACCTGCAAACTCTCCTGCATAACTACTACTTGTAATTGTTGGATTTGGCATTTTTTAAATTTTAATTATTTGTTAATTTTTTCATTACTCTATCTAAAGCAGTTTCAGGTCTGTTTTGTCCAAAATTTACTTTAAATTCTTGTTTAGCTTCAGGGTTGTGGGTGATTGGCTCAGTTGCAGGTGTTTCGCTAAGTTCTTCTTTAACTTGCTCCTCTACTTTAGCCATTTCTTCTTTAACTTCCTTTAGCTCATTAATCATACCTTTGATTTCCTCAACGGCAGAATTAAATTCTTCTTTAGATACATACTGCATTTCTTCTTCTTCAACTTCTTCTTCTTCTTCTACTTGCTCTTCCTCAGCTTTGATTTCTTTGATAATACCTTCTTCTTCTACAACAAGCATATTACCATCTTCCATTAAATATTCGCCTTTAGGAACTGCAACCTTATCATCTTCAGTTAGAATAAATATTTCATTCCCTGATTCAAAAGATTCTGCTTCTAATACTGTACCGTTTTCTAGCTTTAATTGTGCTAGTTCTAATGCTTCCTCAGTTAATTGAGTGTCTTGCTCAATAGCTTCTTCCCCTAAGAAAGTCTTGATTTTGTTTAAGATTTCTGTTGATTTCATATTATTATAACGAGTTAAAATTTATATTTGCATTTTTATACTTTACCAATGCCTTGGTTTATTATATTTCCCTTACAGCACTTCACTGAATAGGTTTCATCTTTACATAAACAACCTCTACGCCCACCTTTAGGGCTTGTTTTACTTGGTGTTTCAAATTTTTTCATCTGCCTTGTCCTTTATAGGGTTTTTTGTATTTGTTTTGACCTACACTTGCGTTTTTGCTGTGCGGGTGTGATTTCCTTTTAGGTTTTATATAAACGCTAACTATCTTTCTTGCCATCTAATTCTTTCAATTTAGATTCAGACCACCTTAAACCTGCTTTACCACCCCATAAAAGGTATGATATTGTACCACATGCTTTAGAATCTCCTTCATCATAATATTCTTCTGCTCTGCTGAGGTATGAGAACATTCTTTTAATAGTTGCCTTAGATATTGGCTTTCCTGATGCTAATTGTGTGGCTCTTACTTTGCCTACCTGCGTTGCACACTTGTTGTTTACTTTTTTGTTAAGTTCTAAACCTCTTTTAGCGTTGTTCTTCACGCCTGATGGATAATCACTATAAGATTCCAAGTCTTGTTTCTCGTTTCTGATTATGTGCTTGATTTCAGAGAGTATGTCTTTAGCTTCATCTTCTTCAAAGTCGTTTACAGATTCTTTAGGCCTTTCCATCTTGTCAGCAAAGTAACCCTCTATTGAGAAACCTTTAACCTTACCTGTTTTAACAAAATCGTTCCATATTTCATCATTATTTACCTTAACAGCACCCATCCAAGTACCCACAGGAACATTAAGACCATACTTACGAGATTTATCGTGTACCTCATCTTCTACTAACCAAGATTCTACTAATGTAAGTCCGTTTATTGTGTGTTGGTGTTCTAATGTAGCTTTAGATTGATTTCCATTCATTAAGTAAAGCTGTGATGCTTTTTCTACTGTTTGCTTAGAGAAATATATGTAATATTCTTCTTCTCCTTTTCTACGATAGATAGGTTTATTAGGGATTAGTAATGCACCCATCAAGATACGTTTCTCTTTGTCAACCTCTGCGAGTTTAAGTTCTTCGCTTTTTAAAGCTATAAAATCCTCTTCAATAGCAGGGTTTTCTACTACAGAAATAGCTTCTATCCCTGTTAACTCATCATCACCTAATATTAATTCGACTATTCTCATATATGTATAACGTATTTATTAATTATTTTGCTTATCCTATGCTTGCGCCCTGTATAATGTTTCTATCAAGTTCTTGTGCTGTGCTTACATCATTAGAAACTACATAAGCCCTTGTAGGTTGTGCTGTCTGACCTGCTATGACATCTGCTAATTGATTAGTTACACTTTGGCCTACTATGTTAAATGCGGGGACTTGTGGTGCTGCTGCTTGACCGCCTCTTGTGCTAATATTCGCTGCTCCTGATGCAGATTTAGGATTTGTTGATTGTATGGCCTTAACAGATTGCATACCTGTTGCTAATACAGTTGCTATGTTTCCAACCCTTGATATAGTTGCAAACGGCTCAGGTAATGTTGATTTTGTAGATAAAACTTCAGTAATACCTAAGTAAGTATTGATTAATGCTTGGCCTATGGCTAGTGCTTTACCCGCTTTGCTGTTTTTTCCTAACAAATTTGCGATAGCACCCATAGTGTTTGCTACTGTTGCTATTTTTTGCTTTTCAAGTATTTTATCTCTTTTAGCTTCGTCTTGCGTATCTTTATCTTTTGCTTTGCTTATTAAATCATTGTAGTATAATATAATATCAGCCTTTTGTGCTTCTGTTGCATTCAACTCATCTAACTCTGCTAACTTTCTAGACTTTTCTAACTCTAGTTTTTGTGCTTCAGTTTCAGCCCTTTCATCTTCTTTCTTTTGTTCAAAGTCTTTTAGTATTTTATCAACCTCTTCCCCGTTCTTACGCATTTGTTCTATTGATTCTCTAGATACAAAGCCTACGCCTGGAAGATATACAAAACCTTTATTTAATTCATCAACCTCTTTTTGTTTTTCAGCTTTTTCTTGGTTTATAGCTGTTGTTATTTGTGTTTGCAGTAACCTTTGACTTCTTAATCTTTTTGTGTCTAGGTTAATGAGTTTAGCTTGTAGTTCAGCGAGTTTGTCTTTGTCCTCTATGGTGTTTTTACCTAAGGCCATTTCTTCCTGCTGTGCTTTTATTAATAGTTTCTGTGCTTCTATTTCTTTATTAGTAATGCTTTCTTCAATAGCTTGTGCTTCTCTAAGCATTTTAACCCTTTCTGATGCAGAAAACCTTTCTCTATCTTCAGCTTTAAGCCTTAATTCATTTATGTCCCTGTTCGCTTGAGCACGTTCTACTTGTAATGCTCTTTCAATGTGATGTGCTTTTTGTCTAGCCTTGGTAACTTCATCTATTGCTTTAACTTCGCTTATAGTGTCTTTAACAAAGTTTTTAATTGCATTACCTGTTTTACCTACATTAACAGCTAATTCTGCAGTTGATTCTGATAATTTGTCAAAGTTACCTGTAACTACATTTCCTACTACTTTGAATGCTGATATAATTGTATTACCTAAGTCTGATAGCAAGTCCATAGTATTTTTAACTACTGCACCTAAAGCTGCTAATCCTCTTTGTAGTTTTTCTTGACCCTCTTCAGATTGTGTGAATGCTGCTGTAAGTGAGCCTAATAACACAACTAATGCTCCGATACCTGTTGCAATTAGAGCTGCCTTTAAACCTTTAAAACCTAAGGTAGCACTCTTGATGCCGTCAGTCATACCTTTAAACTTAGTAACAGCACCACCCGTAACTTTGTCTAAAGTTGCACCGAAGTCTCCTTGTTTCTTTTCTGCTTTTTCTACTTGCTTCTCATATTTTTGAACTTTCTTTTCTAACTTGGTGTATTCCTTGTTCATTTCATCCAAGTTCTTTACAGCCTCTTTGTATCTAAGCTCAAAATCTATATATACTTTTTTACTCATCTCTACTTGTTTTTAATTTCCCTAAGTTCTTTTTTAAGTTGCTGATAACCCTCTTTAAATGTTTCAGGCATTTTATATTTGCCTTTAGCTATTTTGATGTTCTCGCTACCATCATCTACAAATGATAATAATTCTAGTATGTTTTTTATCATAATACGTTTAATAATTCTATGTCTGCTTCGCCTGTTGTTAGGTTTGTTGTGATGCTGTTTATTCTATATTCTGCACCTGATATCCTGAATTTATCTGCTAAAGAATAATTTAAAAGAATATTCATCGGTAGTCTTGCTTTGATTTTAGTTAGCCTGTTCTTGCTGTTAAATACCTCACTAATATATGTAGAGTAAAAGTTTTGAAACAATGTTCCTGTAAATGTTGCGTCTCCTGTGTACTCGTTAGGCTCATTATCAAAATTAATATTTGCTGTGCTTGTTCCTGATGCAAAAGATACTGAATTACTTGGCATATTTATAGAGCCTGTTATTTCTACATTGTTTACGAATGCACCTGTTGTTACGTTAATACTATCAACAAAACTTAAACTTTTACTACTTCCTACTGCGGTATATACAGGGTAAAACAATACAGGTTTGCCGATATATGAATCTTGATTATCATCCACACTCC
>Ga0181411_1000977_pt1 | contig 10583 bp, 8 predicted proteins | sample 34SPOviralmetaG_FD_130114 | JGI IMG/M metagenome (GOLD analysis project Ga0181411, IMG submission 130114) | Marine viral communities from the oligotrophic San Pedro Time Series (SPOT) site, San Pedro Channel, CA, USA - 34 SPOT_SRF_2012-07-09 | ecosystem: Environmental > Aquatic > Marine > Strait...
TTGTTTTTATTGCCAAAGTGAATATCTGTAAAACAAGCGGCTTGTTTAAAAAATGTCATGACTTTCCGTTCATAGAAGTTATACTTCTATTATAATAGCTTCTGATATAGGTGATGTCAACCTAAACGTTGAACCCGTGTTCTTTGCGTTCTTTGTCTGATTGTTCGTCCCACTTAGCACGTTCTGCCATCTCATGTTCAATTTGTCTAGTAAAGCTGGGCATCTGTCCTGCTTCTTGTAATAAATCGTCTCTGATATTTTGATTACGTTTTTCTAAGTTTAGTACTCTGGTAAAACTATTTGTTACCGCGGCTGTGTAGTATGCAAATGGATTTTGACTTTTAAGTTCATTGAACTGTAATCCAATTTGTGATAACTGTAACAGTGCATGACTACGCATTTCATCTACATAAGTGTATCCACGCCAATTGCTACGCATACTGTATCGTTCACACAGTTTAATAAACATCTTTGCTAGATTATTGCTAACAGATCCATGCTGTACATTAAACTTTCCATTATCAAATCCACCTTCCCAATGACTGCGAACTACTTCTGTTAGTTTGCCGTCTTTGTAAGCAAGGTGTTTGAATGGTGGAAAATTACATTTTGCATGATGATCAGCAGTTGTTTTTGGTTTGCTTTTTCTACCTGGCTCTAATGGTACATGTTCAAATGTCATTAATCTAAAAATTAAATCTTGTTCGTTTATTGTGTCTGGACTTATCTTATAGTTGATCTGTTTTGGTTTTTGGCTAGCTTTTCTACTAGTCTCTCCATGCCAGGCCCAATAAGCATCTTCATATGCCTGATTGCTTAACTGAGCGGCTCTATTTTCTTTTGCTAACTGAATTATTTCTTCGTTGTTTATATGTTCGATATCTTCAACAATTACATCAAATCTTGTGTAATCATCATCAACAACACTACAAAAACTTAATTTGCTTTTGTGTATTTCTTTCAACATGTCTTTGTTGTTTAAATAATTTTGTTTCCTCATTGTTATTCCTTTAATTTCTAATAGTATATGCTCGATATTACGATATGTCAATAACTACCCATTTATTTCTACTATAAATATAACTATAGGAGATCATAATGAAATATGCACAATTGACAGAAGACGTAGCTACAGACATTGCTGTGTTTTATGGCGGGAGATTTCAGCCTATGCATAAAGGTCATCATAAAGTCTATATGGATCTGGTGGAACAGTTTGGTTCCTCTAATGTATTTATCGCTACTACAGTTAGCAAAACTGCTACACCTGAGCGTGATCCGTTCAGCTTTGATGAAAAGAAACAAATTATGAATAGTATGTTTAACATACCAATAGATAAAGTTGTTCAAACACAACCTTACAGACCAGACGTAACAATGACCGGAAAAGATCCAAACAAAACCGCAGTAGTACTAGTTTTCAGTGCCAAAGACGCTGGTAGATTAAAGCGTGGAGGTTTCCTCAGAGATTACGAACCTGGTGTTGAAATGGTACCTAGTGACCAAGGAGCATACATTTATGAAGTGCCAATACAAGAAGGTGGTATGAGTGCAACCGACTTTAGAACAGTAATGAAAAATGATAGTTTAAATGATAATCAAAAGATGATGCAGTTTAGAGAATTTTTTGGCAGTATTAATCCTGAGATGTTTGCTTTTATAAAGGACAAATTAAATGCCTGAAGCACAAGGAATTAAAGCTGACAATAGAGCACTGCTACAACTTAAACCAGGAGCGATCGGAACTTATATAACGGGTAACGATCTACTTCGTCCTTTACAACCTCACAGAGGTATAATGTTTCCTTATCAGCCTGACATTACATTTAGTCAGAGTGTAAGCTACAGTCCATATGATATGACACATACAAATTATACATTTAACGCATACAGAAACACGCCCAGTCCGAGCATACAAATGAATGCACAATTTGCAAGTGTAACAGCAGAAGAAGGCAGATATACATTAGCTTGTATACATTTTTTGAGAAGTGTATCTAAGATGTTTTTTGGTATAAACGATTTAGCAGGTTCGCCTAAAGCTGGTACTCCGCCACCTGTTTTAGTTTTTAGTGCATTTGGCCCACAGTCATTTAATAGAGTACCTGTAGTAGTTACAGCGTTTAGCACCAACTATGACAGTCAAACTGATCTTAAAGATATAGACGGAACCAATCTTCCTGTGTTAATGAATATGTTTGTTGAATTAAGTATTCAACAGAATCCAGACAGACAGAAGAATGTTTACAGTACAAGCGGTTTTATAAACGGTAGTATGTACAAAGAAGGATTCATTTAATGCTAAAATATCGAAACAGTAGTAACTATGCCAATACAGTAGTAAACAGAAAGTTTTTAGAATTATATAATCCGACTATTAATATAGACAATCTAAGTGATAGAACAATTTCAATGACACTACAATCAAAATATGATAGACGACCTGACTTACTAGCACAAGACATGTATGGAAACAGTAGACTATGGTGGGTGTTTGCACACTATAATAGAGATAAACTAAGAGATCCTATAATGGATTTTAAAGCAGGATTAGAGATAGAAGCTCCAAAAGAATACAAGCCATCAGGGGTTAACTAATGCCGCCACCAGGATATAAAGATAGACGAAAGTTCACTGAATACTATCAAGACAATGTTTTAAACAAATACGATTCCTATACCTACAAGTGGAAGATGATGATGGTACATCCGGATCAAGCACATCGGTTTGAAGAGCTTGCCAAGCCTGATTCGGATAGAGTTGTAGTAATGGCTGAATCAGGTGTTGAAGCAGAGATCAATATACAAGGTGTAAACCAATCCTTAGTACTAGCATTCAAAAAGAACAGAGACAGAAGTGGCTTAGCTAATATGTTTTCGTTCAATTTAGTTGAGCCAGGCGGCGCAACATTTTTTAACAGAATAATATTAGCCGCAAATAGATTAGGAATAGAAAATCATCTACATGCATGTTATCTATTAGAACTTAAATTTATAGGATATAATCCAGACGGCACAGTTGACGAAGATATGGTTGGACCATTTTACTATGTTTGTTCAATGACTGGACTAACATTTGATTATACAGATGGTGCTACATCATATAGAGCAGATCTAATTGAAACACATCAAGAAGCATTTAAGCCTCAAAATTTGCATTTAAAGCAAGATATGGGTACGTTTAGTGCAAGCACATTTGGTGAATTTTTACAAATATTTCAAGAAAGATTAATGGAACAAGAAAGAGGTAGAGTAGCAAGAAATCCTCAGCAATCATATCCAACTGAATACAAGTTTGGAGTAGACGACGGTGATGAAGAATGGCTAAAGTGGGAATTTGGTTCAAGTGCTCAAGGCGGTTCAAGCACAGACCTTGGAGGCACAAGTGTTACAGGTAATGGAACACTGTCATTTACATTTGAAAAAGGAACCGCAGTAAGTGATGCTATTATTGTTGCACTACTGCACACAGATAACATGAGAAAACTTCCAACTGCAAAAGGAGGATTTCACAAAGATGCCGCAACTGATGGACAAGCTAAACCACAAACATTTGCAAATCTGAGCAAGTGGTACGTTTTTCGCACAGAGACAAAATATCTATTTTATGACTTTGTAAGCAAACGATATCAAAAAGAAATTACATACAAGATGAAATCTCATGTAGTATCTGAGCTTGTACATGATCCTGTAAGCTTCAATGATGTTGTGAAAAATCCTAGTCTACAAAAACAACGTATCGGTGAAATTTTTAGGAACGGATATCTAGCAAAAAGATTTGATTATACCTATACTGGATTAAACACAGAGGTGTTAAATTTAGACATCAGTCTGCAAAATACTTACTTTCAATTACAAGCATTGAATCACGGTCATATGCTGTCGAGAATTCAAAATGTATCTGCAGAAGGCGGACCTAACGAACAGTTGAACCTGTTAAAAGGACAACTAGATGACCTAACAAATCAAATGAGAAAACTTAATGGTGAAGTTGCAAAACAACAATCAGAGTTAGAAAAAATAGATAACCTTGTCGGAAGTGGAATGTCTCCTGGTAGGATTCAAGCACAATACGGCAATCAAGATGCTCTATCAGGCAGAAGAGCTGATCTACAAACTAGCATTACACAAAAGCAATTAGAAACAAAAAGACTAGCAGAAAAATTTTCTAAAACAGAAAAACTTTGGAACAACGAATATAACGAAAGAATATCTCAAGGAACCGCTAGACAGTTAAGTCCTGTTGCAAAGCGTTACATTACACAAAGTGAATTACTCGGCGGCACACAACCCGAAGATTCAGCAAATGTTTTACCATTGACTTTTGACCAAAATCAAATAAAATCTAAAGCTACAGGAGATGCAACACCAGACAGTAAAAACCAAGGTGCTTTTATGTTAGGTGCTGTAGAAATTAATTTAAATTCGCTTGCAGATTTAGTACAACAAATGATTACAATAAGAGGAGACCCTTATTGGTTAGGTGCACCTAAAGGTATGAGAACAAGCACTGAAGGAGCAAACTACGCTACTGGAGGAGTTCATTACTTTTTAAATCTTAATTTTCCTACCTATCCTAATCAAGAGTCGGGACTTATGGATGTTGCTGAACAAAATTTTGGCATAATTGGAATGTATAGAGTAACAAGAGTAGATGCAACCTACAGTGATGGTCAATTTACAATGACACTACAATCATTCAGAGATGTCAACACCAATGTAGGTTTTACAATTGACGAACTTATGAGTGGGCGGGTAGAAAATACTAGTATAAGAAGCCAAGCTGACCAATATAAGAATCAAGAAGAAAAAACTGATAACGGTGATGGTGAAGACAATCAAGCGGTAATAGAAGAATCAACTGGTGATCAATCTGATCTAGGTCCCGTAGATGGATTAAATGGAGGTGCGTCTGGCACGTATTCAGAAGATCAATCAACTATTGCAGGAATTAGAAAGAACCCTGTTGCTTCGGATCTAGCACAGATGTTAACAAATGTAGCGGCTGAAACAGGAGTAGATATACAAGTACGCAGTGGCGGACAAGATGATACAACTGGCAGACCGGCTGGTGCAAGCAATAGACATACCAACGGACATGCGGCAGATGTTGCATTGTATATAGGAACCGGAGCAAATAGAAGAAGACTAGACTCTTCAAAAACTGAGGATTTACCTTATATCCAAGCAGTTTTTGAATCAGCTAGAAAACAAGGTGTAACAGGATTTGGAGCAGGCAACGGTTACATGGGCAACAATGTTTTCCACTTGGATAATGCGGCTAAGTACGGACAAGGAACTGTAGCTGTTTGGGGAGGATATGCTAAAAGACGTGTAACAGCTCCACAGTGGTTACAAACATTTGGGAAAAAATTAACATGACAGATAATTTAAATAAACCTGGATTTACTACACAAGCACCAAAAGCATTTACAGATGAACCAATTGCTGGTTTGAATCCATACAGAGGTGTAAAACTTGCAACTGTGGTTGATGTTGTAGACGACAGATACGAAGGTTATATGTATGTAGATATGATTGGTAGCGGAAGATTAGGAAAAGTAGACAGCAAAGAGGAAAGACAAAAATACACAAGAGTAAGACGTTTACAACCTTACGGTGGTTCTTACCAAGCTAGCGATCATACTAGAAGTTATGGTATGAATAGTCATCCTCCTGCTCCTGGTACAGAAGTATTGGTTGCGTTTACAGGACATGATCAAGAAGGTATAATCATAGGCGTTTTACCTGATGCAACAAGAAATAGTAGTTTTCCAGACAATGCAGTTAGTTTTGTAGAAGGTGAATCAAAATCAGCTGGACCTACATTTGATGCTGGAGTGCAAAAAACACAAGAAAAGAATTCAAGACCCAGACATCCTCTTGCTGGTACATTAGGAAAACAAGGACTAGGACTTGACAGTGTAAGAGGTTTGAGCAGTAGTAGTGCAAGAAGAGAATCTCCTAGTAATGTATTTGGGTTTAATACTCCGACTGGGCATAGTTTTGTTATGGATGATGGCACAGTTAGTAAAAGCGATCAAAGTTTAGCACCAGATGAAAGTAGAGAAGCTGGCGATAGTAACCTCGTAAGATTACGCAGTGCTGGTGGTGCTCAAATGCTGTTCAATGACACAGCAGGTATAGTATATGTAATCAATCAAGCAGGTAACAGTTGGGTTCAGCTCAGTGCTGATGGTAAAATAGACATTTACAGTAGCGGTGATATCAGTATGCACACAGAAAATGATATGAACATGCATGTAGGAGGAGACTTTTCTTTAGATGCAGATGCTGTTAATATCAAAGCAAGAGGCAGTGACGGAATTCAATTAGAAACAGCAACAGGTGAATTTAATTTACACTCAAACAAAGATATCAAACTTACAACTGATTTGAATATGCATTTAAAAGCTGTTGGTAATAGTAGAACCACTGCCGCACTAATAGATTTAAACGGCCCTACAGCATCAGAAGCTTCTAAGACTACAAACAACAATATAAGTGTTAATAGAACTGTAAAACAAAGTATTACAAGTAGAGTTCCAGAAGCAGAACCTTGGGGAGGACATACAGAACAACAAACTAAAATTGCAAGTGCCGCCAGCAGTGATTTAAATCTAGCAGGTAAAGACATAGACATGTCAAAGGTAGAAAATAATAATCAAAATGCTCCTAATAATCCAAAAAGCAGTACTACTCAAACTGGAGGATATGAAAAACCTAATAGGAATACCAATCCAAGAAATGGGAGTGCGTTTTAATGACCTTAGATATTGTAGCAAGGCGTTATCAAACCGTATGGGATGACTTTGTGGTACAAAGTCATCATTTGTATCATACACAATTAGAAATAGATAGCGTAAATGCAAGTGATACATGCGAATCTATTGCACTTAACTTTGCTAGATATATAGGTTATAATGGGTTTGCTTATGGAGAAAGTAGTGTAGATACTGGCATAACTGAACAACAAGCATATGATGCGTGGATAACAGAATTTAATAAACAACAAAAACTAGTAAAAGATCAACTCGAAGCAAATGGAATAAAACTGATTAGTCAAAGTGTTTTCGACGGCATTGTTTTATTAAATTGGGCTACGGGTAAAATATTTTATGTAGATGCAGTAGAAGGACAATACAATTTATTATCACATCTCAAAGCAAAAGCGTATGACACAGTAGCTGATATGATAAAACGCAGTGACATAAACAATGAAAAATGTATTAAAGCGGCTACAGTACTACGTCTTGCAGACTATGGTAAAACAAAAAATAGATCATGGATGAGAACAAATGGCATATACAATATGCGAGATCAAAATGAAAAAAATCTACTTACAGACAGTGAATTAAGAAAAGCAAGGTATGCATACTATGCTGAAACACTTAAATTTTTACCTTTTACCCCAGAAGGTGTAAAACGTGACATATCAAACAATTACACTCGGTCATTAATCAGACAAACTTTTACATATAGCGGTACGACTACGTTTACACTAAACAAAACACCTAGTATGACACCAGTAGAAAAGCTACAAGTAATTGTAAATGGAGACATTATACAACACTTATATGACTTCACAGTAAGCGGAACAACACTTACAATTACCAAAACGTTACAAACAGACGATTTAATTGAAACTATTGTTAAAATATAAACTGAGTAGTTAATTTTGCAATAAATATTAGTATGGTAACTTATATAGGATATAGCAGTGTAGATCAAACAATCAGCAGTAAACGTCTTGAAGATGTTGATATTGCTAAAAGGGATCTAATGAATCATTTGCAAACTCGTAAAGGCGAAAGAGTTATGAATCCAAAGTTTGGTAGCATACTACCAGAATTAGTGTTCGAACCTTTGGATATCGCCACACAACAAGATGCATTACAGGATATAACAGAAATTGTAAACAATGATCCAAGATGGAAATACATAGAAGCTATCCTTGATAAAACAGGCGAACATTCTTTAGAAGTTCGTGTACGATTAGAATATATTGATACAGGAACAGCAGAAGAACTGTTTCTTACATACACAGGTGAGCAAGTATAATGGCACAAGGCGCAAGACAAAGTAGTTTATTTGCCGCAGAAGACTTCAGCGTTGTATACGAAAGTTTCAGCGAAGCAAACTTCCAAGCATATGATTATGAAACCATAAGAAATGCAATGGTAGACTACATAAACAAAAACTATCCAGAGAATTACAATGACTGGATCAATTCAAGTGAATTTGTAAGTTTAATAGAACTTATGGCATTTCTAGGACATAACTTAGCATTTAGAGCAGACCTAGCAAGTAGAGAAAATTATCTTAGTACAGCAGAACGCAGAGATAGCGCCTTACGCATTGCTGAATTTTTGGGATACACACCTACAAGAAATGTTGTTGCTAGTGGTTATCTTAAAATTGATAGTGTAAAAACAAACGAAAATGTATTTGACGCAGGTGGACAAAGTTTAGCTAATACTAGTGTACAATTTGACGACAGTTCAGATCCAAATAGTTATCAAAACTTTTTAACAATTATGAATGCAATATTTCAATCAAGTAGTCAGTTTGGTTCGCCTTACAGTAAGTTTAGTACTAGTGGTGCAAGCAATGAGATATACAGAACAAACAGTATTGCAAATATTGCAGTAAGAAATTTTCAAAATTTAGTAAACAATAAAAGCACATCTTTTAGTTTTCACAGTGTAAAAGCAAATACTGCAAGTCAAGTACTTGAAGAGAAAACACCAGATCCGTATGGTGTAATAGATTTATTATATAGAAATGACAACAGTGGTAATACAAGTTCAAACACAGGATTCTTTGTAGGATTTAAACAAGGTAGTTTAGAATATCAAGACTTTACCATTGATGAAGGTATCTCAAACATTGTGCTTGATATAAACTCTGATGACGTTGCAAGTGGTAATGTATGGGTACAAACAATTGACGAAGTTGGCACAGTGCAAAAAAGTTGGACAAGAGTAGACAAACAGTTTGGTGCTAATACTATATTCAATGCAAGATCTAATAATATCAGAGATGTCTATACTATTGCAAGTAGAGAAAATGATCAAATTAGTATTGTATTTGGAGATGGTAACTTTGGAAATATACCACGTGGTATAATTAGAGTTTGGTATAGAACAGGATTAAACCTAACATATACACTTCAACCTAGTAGCTTCAACAACACAAATTTAATTGTAGAATATGTTGGAAGTGATGGAAACAATTATAATGCAACTTTTATCTGTAGTTTAAAATCAAACGTGACTAATGCAAGCGAACGTGAAAGTATTACAAGCATAAAAGCAAATGCTCCAAGATATTTTTCAACACAGGATAGAATGGTAACAGCAGATGATTACAGTATTTTTCCAGTTACAGTAAGTGAAAATATTAGTAAGATTAAAAGTGTTAATAGAGTTCATAGTGGACACAGCAGATTCAGAGATATATACGATCCGACTGCAACATACAATGATGCAACACAGTATACTGATGATGCTTATGTTTATGAAAACAATGTAACCAATAGAAGTTTAATTAGTATGCCCAGCACACTAACAGGTGCACAAATTTATGATTTACACATTAAACCTTTGTTAAGCAATCCTGAACTTAAAAACTTCTATTACAATAGACAAGGATATACTAGTACTGGATATAACAGTCAGAGTGATTTTAATAACACAACTGACGGAATTACAGTTGTAAATTCTACACTCAATGATGAAACAAATGTATTTCGTTGGAACCAAGTAACCAAAGGCGCAAACGGCTGTAGTGGATATTTTACTTATAACACAGGCGGCACAGTTTATGTGCAAAGAGTAGGACTTACTCAGACCAACAGTTTGAAAAAAGCAAGTTTAAACAGCCTAGTAGAATTTATTAGCACACCTTTTAAAACAGGTTACATCAGTGCAATTACTAGAGTAGCAGGAGGTAGCGGATATACTAGTGCTCCAACTGTAACTATTAGTGGCAGTGGCACAGGTGCTACAGCTACAGCGGTTGTACAGTCCGGTGCAGTTGACCACATTGTTGTAAACAACAGCGGAAGCGGATATGATGAAAATACTATTGTTACTATTTCCGGTGGCGGTGGTTCAAGTGCTACAGCAACAATCACAGTATTAGATGCTCCAACACAATGGGTTAAAATAGATAGACTGTACAAAGACGGTATAGGAGATGATGATAGTGCTGGTGCTCCTACTGGTTTAGATAACGCAGGTAAAGGTGCAGTAGTACTAAGTGGAATAATAAATGCAGGAGCAAGAGTCAACAGAATTGTTCCTGTAATTAATACTGACTTGGATAAAACTACAAAAGCAGATGTAGTTAGTAAAATAAATGCACAAAATAGTTTTGCACTAAGATATGATGCTAATGCACAGCTATGGAAAGTAATTGAAACATCAAATATTCCTGCTAATACCATAGCAAATAACGTAGCAACTCAGTGGAGTAGACAGTACGAAGCAGACAATTCAGCTACAGGAAGAGATAACAGTTGGCTGATAAGATTAAACTACAGCTCAACACAATGGGAAGTACTCACAAGAAGAACACAAA
>Ga0181411_1000986_pt1 | contig 10526 bp, 13 predicted proteins | sample 34SPOviralmetaG_FD_130114 | JGI IMG/M metagenome (GOLD analysis project Ga0181411, IMG submission 130114) | Marine viral communities from the oligotrophic San Pedro Time Series (SPOT) site, San Pedro Channel, CA, USA - 34 SPOT_SRF_2012-07-09 | ecosystem: Environmental > Aquatic > Marine > Strait...
CCTAGCCAACTCCCTCGTATGAGAGATAAGTTTGTCTTTAAGTTTGAGTTTCTTCTTCTTTAGATTGGCTATGAGTGTGCGATTGTAGTAATTCGTCTTCTCTAGGTGGGATATCTTTCTATCGAGGTATTTGTGTTTTCTTTTGTAAGTTTCTTTATTTGACATAAATCTCCTTATATTAGATTACTTAAATACTTATAAGGGGAAAAAATCCTACGAGAAAAAATTTAGATATATTCCTGCCGAGATCGTTTGAGATAGGAGAGTATCTATGCCCTAACAGATCCCTTATGTACTCTAACTGTATTATACCAGAGATTGGGGGTGTCGTTTCAAATGCTATTATTATACAGATATAATATATTACTTACGTTCCTTCTCCTTATAGAAGTACTCATCGCTATCACCGAACACCCACTTGCTATCCTGCTCACAGAAGTAATACTTGCTGGCGACCTTGAAGTCAGGCGTCTTTAACTCGCTCGGCGTCAGCGACTGTTCGTACCACAGCATCCTATTGTTAGGTTGTGCGAAGAACTGACCGTTGACCAGCTTGCCGAAGTTGAACTGCTTGTGTTCAGACGGCACCTCTGCGACAGAAGTGTTTATCATATTGGGGTCGCTGTGTACGCTGTCTATGGTGAACAGGTACTCGCCGCCGACCTTACCCCTGCCGGGCACATAGATATCGACATCACAATTACGAAGCATACGCTTGGTCCATATCTGTATATCATATGAGAAGGCGTCCCACAATTCAATCTCACCCAACGGCAATTGCTCTTCTGGTTTTATATCCGTACGCCAGACGAAGGCACTCAACGGAAACTTATCGAAGCAGGCACCGTAGTTAGGTAGGTATGCCTCGAAGATCAACGCCTTGCCCTGCATGGACTTGACGGCGATCAGCACACACTCCTCGAACTCACCATGACCTTTCGTCAGGTCATAGAGATACTCCTTCTTCACATAACACTTGATATATGGTACATTCGCCACAAAATTCATTCGAACTCCTCAAAGTTTTTACCGATACCCTGCCGATTAAGTACACAACAGGAACCACTATAATTGACTATTTAATTGCCGTCTGTTCTTCACGACTATAACCATCATAACATACCTCTGCCGACTGTAAAGCATAGATATTACAATACTTTCTTACTACGCATCCTTACACTTACAGTCATCACATACACACGGACCACCTGTATCTAACTCATCGCTAGGTGTATGCATGACACTCTCACAATGACAATCACAATGGCATTTACTACATTGCTTTACCTCTTTCGTGAGTACTAATACCGTATCTCTATCTATATCTGCCATATATCTATTTATACCTACTACTGCGATTGCTGAGATTATCACTCGATTATTGGGTGGAGACCTGTTGGAAAAAATCTCTAGCGACTGTGGGATAGAGAGGTCTAGGTGAAGATGTCGCTGTCTATTTCTTCTATACTAAATGATTGTTTGGTCTTGTGTACGCCGTCGCCGTGTAGTGATAGACCTATGGATTCCTCCTGATATGCCGTTGCGACCGAGTCCTTGGCACACTCAAGCGTCATCTTATAACTGTCGCCTGTGATGTGGTGCCTCACCTTCGTGATTACATACTTACCCGAGAAACGAGGATCATTGGGGTTCGTGTTGTTCTTGTTGTCGGCGTTTACATCTGCGAGGTTGAATCTTATCAGGTCGCCTGCCTGTAATTGTGATTGACCCTTTACCGTCAATAATAGTGATGTGCCATGTGCTATCTGATTGTACTGCGATATCTTCTGACCTGTCTTGCTACCGTCTGCCTGTGTGTCTAAACCGTATCTGCCGACATCTTTATCGTGTATAAATGGCGTGATAGACTGCAATGATACCCTAGATTCGGCATAGTCGCTTACATTCTTCTCTCCATCATAATCAACCCTGCTATTCATGATGGCATACTGATTTTTAGTAAATCCTATCGTATCCGTGTGAGGTGTCTTGCCAAACTCCCTATGATAGTTATAATCCTTTTTATCAAAACTCTTGTCAAAGATGTTATATGATATGACCCTATGTCCGTATGTACCCAATGCCGTGTTTGCTGCCACATCATGGAAGTTATTGACAAATTCATACTTCTCGACAGATTGATACTCTCTTGCGACCTTATCTTGTTGTTTTCCTTTTTTATCTTTAGTTTCTGCGACATCACTTATCTTTCCTGGTTGATAATAGAAATCTTGTCTATAAGGTCTCTCAAATCTACCTTGACTTGCGATCATGCTCTGCCAACTGCGAAAATAGAAACCACCTGTGGTCTCATAGAAGAAATATCCTACGCCATCAGACTTCTCTGGCACAGATTTATTCGCAATCATATTGATGGCGTCAAAGGGATTTAGGTTAGGTACGACAAACTTAAGCGAGTTACCTGTGGGTTCGACATGAAGTTTCTTTTTACTGTCAAGATAGTCCTTATCTTCCATTATATCTATCACGGCACGGTCGCATTTGCCATCATATGCCTGACTTACCTTTGTTCTCAGGTTCCTCATGAACTCACGACTCGCAAAGTGTAGCGTATATACCATCAATCCTGTGTTTACCTGTGCCCTATCTGATATCTTATAGACATGGAAAGGTTCGCCTGTCTCCTCACTTGCGTCAATTACATCCTCTTTACGATATGTTATACCTGGCGTTTTAAGTTTAAATGCTATTCGCTCTAAACCTTGTATCTCCATTCTTGCGATTTGATTCTTTGCGTCACCTATGACTATCGTACCTGTGACTGCGTTATTATAGATTGATTCATAGATATTCAACTCTTGCATGATGAACTTAACATCTATCTTTTGACCAGTGTGATTCATTAGAACCACCTTGTCTAATACATAATCACCTGCGAACTCTGGAGTTTGATCCTTCTTTATCTTCGTAGGAACAACTCTTACTGTATTTCTACTCATAATATTACTCTGCTATTAATCTATCAAACTCAGCGACAAAATCACCTAGAAGTGATTTATTTAATAACTGAATCTGTCTTTTCTTATCTTGTATTCTTTCTTCGTATTCTCTATTTGATATGCTAGAGGCGTTGTCTGTATCTGAATTGACCTCTACCTTGTGTGAGTAATCACTCGGTCCTTGACCACTTGTGCGACCACTATCTTGTGTTATCTCGTAGTGATGAATACCGTCCTCGTTGCCTGCGCCATACTTGTCTGTTAAGAACTCAGCGAACTGTACTTGATTCATCGGCCACTCATAATATCTGTCTGTGACATTGTTTGTCATAAGAATTACCCAATGTAATTCAGGATCGCCAAACCATTTAAACGCAACATCTTCAGGTTTCTCACCCTCTTTAACATCATACTTGTCAAATAACATATTACCACTCTTAACCGTTGCTCTTAACTTCACTCGTCTTAATATGTCTGGCAATAACTTACGAACCTTATCGCCTTTTATATCGTATGTGAGTAAGGGAAACTTTGAAAAATATGACATGATTAATATCCTGAGTTAATTTTCTCTTTTGTTAGTATTTCTGTTTCTCTAAATGTTAATCCCATTTGAATTTGAGTAGGTGAACCATCCTCAAATGTTCTAACACCATTAGGTGTGTAATTAACATCAACATTTGTACATACACAGGTTGTTATTCTATTAAAGTAATCATTTTCTCTACCTTGACCATCTTTACCCTTAAACATATAATGAATATCAAACTCCGAAGGTAGTGTAAGATAACGAGAATTTGCGCCCTGCAATTCAGGTGCCATGTGAAATCTAAATAGTTGTATAATCTGTTGTACTTCTGCCGTTTCATCTTGATTTCTAGGCGCAAAGTTAAAGTTATATGTGAACTCTCTCACACCCATAGTAGAGAACAAAACTTCCATAAAAGGATTGTCTGCTTGTCCTAATGTTCTATTTAATAATTGTACTGCACCTTCAGCGCCTGAAAGTGCCTCTATAAAAGCAGCGCCTGATCTTCTTGCCGCTTCAATAGCAAAATCTTCTCCGCCTTCTGTAAGTTGTTTTCTTGCTGCCTCATAATCCTTTTCACCCATTGCTGCTGAAAAATCTAATCCTCTACCAGCAAACTGTCCCATTACACCTGTTGGCATATCTTCATACTGAGCAGTTGTTGTATCTCTCACACTTGGTGGTAAGTATAATGCGATTGAGTCTGTTATTCTTTTAGTAGTTTGTCTTTTACTATCAATACCTGTCTTTGCTCTTCTATTTCTATCACTAAATTGTAGATTTGTGCCATCGCTAGATACGCTTCTACCTGTTGTTTTATATCTTTTTCCATCAAGTCTTCTGTCTTCTGAAATTAAACCTGTTCCGTTTGCAAAGATTGGATTATCAAACTTATCAACCCCTATTGCGTTAGGGGCACCATAATCAAACTTTGTTCTTTTCTGTTCGTTGACATAGAACACCATGTAATGACCAAGTTGATCGTTCTCAAATACATCTTTAGGAAACTGATATGTACCAAATCTCAAAGGATCACTATCAAGCACGGCAGTAGGCGTCATGCCTATATCTTGTACTTTTGATGGTGGTGGTTTAGAAAAACCTGTATTACCAGGTCCACCGAATAGATTTGATTTTAATTTGCTTAATGCATTTACTATTGACATAATTTCCTTCTAAATAGTTATATTACTATTTATATGTTATGAATGAAAGATCACAAAAATACAAAGGTAAATTTACACCTCAGAACCCCAGCAAATACATAGGCGATGGCACCAACATAGTATATCGCTCTATGTGGGAGAGAAGGTGTATGAAATATTTTGATGTAAACCCTAGCGTAATAGCATGGGCAAGTGAAGAAGTAATTATACCTTACTATGATACTGCAACTAAAAGGGTGCGTAGATACTTTCCTGACTTTCTAATCAAGGTCAAAACTAAAGACGGCAAACTAAAAACTCATCTAATAGAAGTAAAACCTACGAAAGACCTGCGACCACCTGTAGGTGGCAAAGGCAAGAAGAAGTCAACTGTATTGTATGAAATGAAAACCTATCAGATGAATCGTGATAAGTTTGCGTCTGCTCGTAAATGGTGTGATGATAGAAATATTATTTTCGACATATGGACCGAAAAACATCTACGACAGAAAGGATAAGTGCCTCTATGCATATGTATATAACATACAAAGCAAATAGTGTAAACATTATTGCTAACACTAGAAATTCAAGTATTCTATAATATATCTTCTCTATCACTTGCCACTCAATTTATTAATCAATTCAAAGGCAACTTTTACTTTTTCCTCTAATACTTTTATTCTGTAATGTGCTTGTGCTAATGTGACTATCAACAATATAAATGCCACAAAGATCGGCCATAGTTTTGATATAATCATTATTGCGTCCATATCCATAATTATCTCCTTTTTAATATATTATGCTGTCATGTAACCATAAACAGTATTTAATTCTTTAGTTGATTTATCTGTATGGTCAACTCTTAAACTACTAGCAATGTTTTTAGTGTTATTTACTGTTGTACCACCTGTGACTTGTTTGTTATCCATGTAAACATTATTACCTTTTTGACTTGGCGGCAATTGTTCAGTAGCATTTACTGTTGATTTTAGCATTTCAGTTTTTATTGCCATAGAGTTAGTTTCTTTATTATTGATAACTAAATCTTTGTTCTCAACTTCACTACTAAAGAACTCTTTGTTATCATTGATAGTCTTGTTAGCTTCAAGTTGTTCTACTGAGGTTGCTGCCTTCACTGCCTCTCTCTCTTTTGAAACTTTACTTTGTTTCATCTCAAATAAATCTATCTCTAGTGATTTAGGTGCTATTATGTTATACAATTTAATAAATGAATTCATAACTTTGTATAAAGCATTTTGTATTCCTGTCATTATACTATCTAGTGAGAAATCTAGGTCCATTATCTTTTGTCCTAATGTTTCCATACCTAGTTTCTTGGTAATAAATCCTACTATATCTGCAAGTAAATTCGCTGTCGCACCGATAACGGCATCAAAAAATCCTTCAATGAAACCACCAAGAGCGTCTATGACACTTCCACCTTCTTTTAGTATATTAACTGCGTTTATTAAACCATTTACTGTACCCACAATTCCTTGTATGATAAGACCAATAGGTCCTAAAAACTTAGCAACTGCACCAGTCATTCCTAATATCTGTGCTATGCCTGGAAATCTAGCAATAAACAAGGCAGTTGATTTTAAAGCATTAAAAATCTTACCGAAGAATGCTCCTATCTTTCCTAAGAATGATGTTGGTCCTGTCAAAGATTTAATTATTTGTGTAGCAGAGGTAATTTTAGAAGGATCAAATGTTAAAGACTTTCTAAATTTAAATATTATATCATCAATAAATTTAAATGATATTACACTGGCACTTTTAGCAAGTCTACCAAAGGCACCTATGACTCTATAAAATGAAGCACTAATAGCACCACCAAGTCCTAGATAACCTGTTGAACTATCTCGTATATCTTCATCTAACTCTTTAAATCCTGGTATTACTTTTTCATTAATATATTCTAGTACACCTTCAATTTCTTTATTAAATTTCTCACCTATTCTAGCAATTGCTAGGGCACCTGTGGCAAATAAGAATATCTTACCTAACTCACCTAAAGTTTGATTGCCTGTTAGATCATCAAATGCCTTTTTCAAACTCTCTATAAAATCTATCTTCTCTGGTCTCTCACCTGTTTCTTCGTCTGTATCTTCACCTGCTAGATTAGCATCCCTACCTCTTAAATCTGCGGCTAATTTTTCTTTTTCCTCTAACGCAAGATCAGACGCCATGATATCTGCAATTTGACTCTCTAGTCGAAGACTCTCTTTATCAAGTCCTAAACTTTGTTTAGCAATATTAACAAGTTTTATGATACCAGAGTCAATACCTGCAAAGAACTCACTCATTTCAATCAAAGGTGATTTTACTTCCTCAATAGCTTTAACAGTTTCATTAGCAGGTGAAGCTAACGCTTTTGATTCAGATGTAAATGATGAACCGAATGTCGGAAAAAATGTTGTTGCTAAACTACTTATCATGTTATCCTATTTGTTCTTCTTTTAATACTTTTCTTTTACTTGCCTTTGGTGGTGTGCCACTAGTTTTAGATGAATTACAGTATAACCCAAACCATGCTGCCCCAGCACCTACTACAACAGATACTAGACCTGCCTGTGCGTTGTTAGGTTCTGCTAGTGCCATAAACCATTCTGTCACTCGCCAGAACATTATAATATATACAGTTATGAATACTCTAGGGAATACTCTTAACTTATCAAACCAATATGGGAACATCTCCCAAAATCTTATCTTACCATCGTTATTAAAGTCCATGTTATTTTCCTTGTTGTTGCTTTCTTTTTGCCTTCTCGTTTTCTTCCTTAATATATGTGATTAACATATCCACATATATCTCCCTTTCCCAAGGTAGCATATTCTCTAAATCAGCGAGAGAATAGTTATGATGTTGCATTAGAGAAAAGTTAGTTGTATAGTAATTCTCTAAACTATCATGTGAAAGGGCTACCCGAAAAAATCGTTGAGTCCTGTCAATGTTATCTTACTCTCTTTTTTAGTCTTAGGATTCTTTATCGTAATATCATGTTTCAATTTAGGCATAGTTTCAAAAAACTTCTGCACTTCTCTAAATTGTTTAGTATTCAATTGTTCAATAAACTCCCTTAACTCTTTTTTAGTCTGATCTTTAGGATCATAAGTCTTCTCACCGTTCTTCTCATATATCTGTAAAATACAAGAACTAATAACATCTAACATATTGCTAGCATTAATATCTCTTATACCACTATCTGCAAAAGAACTGATAGTAGGATAGGTCATAATTATACCCATACCATTATCTAATTCAATCTTGTTAGTATGATCTTCACCAACTTGAACTTTGACCTCATTTAAATCTAACTCTATGTCAGCATAAGTCTTTTTATCATCTGGACATAATAGTTTCAATTTAGAAACCTCACCCACAGACTTTGATCTTATATTTAAAAATATATACTCAACATCAAACATAGGCATTGTATTTAAATTTATCTTATTGAAAGTACACTCATTCACAATATCTCTTACTGCTTGAACAATGTCACTTTCTTTTTTAGTTTCCATCGCCATCATAAGTATCTTTTCTTCTTTTACTAAAAACGGTCGATACTTAATCTTTTCATCCGTTGATGGTATTTCCAACTCATATGTTGGAGTTGTCAGTTTAGGTAGTGCCATAATTTATCCTCCTTTATTATATAAAATTATGTAAATGGTGGGAAAACTTTCCCTCCGAATATTCTTCCTATTGGATTCAGTACTGTTCTTCCTTGACTGAATACATCTCTTCCTATTCTTTGTAATTCAGGTGGTAACATACCGTATAGTCCTCTATCTCTTGCTTTAACATCTGCTGGCGCTTGTGTATGTCTACCAAATGATAAACCTTGTGTTGTTGATCCCATATTACGCCAATACTTATATGCAAATCCAACTGTCACTCTTACAAGATCGTTTGTTTTACCGTATCCGTATTCTATTTGACCTAGTGTGGCAGGATATACTTCCATTGCCTCAACTGCATAAGTTGGCATATCTCTATTAACTTCTGTATCTGATCCTAATTGATATATATGCATTTTACCAATGTAATCATCATAGTATTTTGCTTTATGTGTATGTTCACCCACACACATTTTTTGCCATGATTCAAAGAATTGTCTTTCTCTCAAATATTTATCTGCATAAAAAGACGCCTCTATTGTACCTGCAAAGGCATGAGTTTGAACCATACTTCTTGTTGGTTCTGATCCGTATTGAACTTCTTGCGTTTGTAAGTCTTTACCAGGCATTGAAATTGAATCGCAATGAATGTTTATCGATCTACCATATGATACATTTAAATCATTCATGTATTTACCATCAACCTCAAAACCTCCCATACGATCTCTTGTTCTTTGGGTTTTATATTTTGATGTTGAAACTTCTCCATTATTATATGTTGCAAATTGACTATTTTGAATTTGATCTTTTAAATTAACAGGCGGAAATACTCTTATAGCATATCTTGATGGTCTAGCGTAACCTTCTGCTGAAGCCATCGCTGATCTGAAACGACCGATAGTGTTGTCAACATTTGCCTGCATTTTAAATCTAGGATCCCTATCTGTCTTATGATAAGCACTAGACTTAAAATCACCTCTTGATATACCACCTCGTATGTCAAAAGGACCTACTCTTTTACCTGCTCTAAATATCGCCATTAGTACGGACTTCCTTTTTTAAATCTTGCGACAGGTAGAAATATTGCAATCGCCATTTCTTCTGCCGTTATGTTCAAGAATGATGTTCTCACATGATTGAACAAATAATGTTTTGCTGTTTTTCTCATAAACGCATTGTTTCGCCAATTAATATTATATCTCGTCTTCTTATCAAATTTCTTATCTGTTGTAGTATTTGCTAAACTTCTCAAAAACGCTGCTCTTGCACCAGGTTTAAGATAATGAAAGTTTAATCCTATGAAACCACCTTTTGCTGGTTCAAGAGGAAATATTAACGGAAAAACATCATAGTAAGGTAGTGTCGCCTTGTGTTTAGGGTCATAACCAAATAGATTCATTATACCATATTTGGGTCTTAAAGTCGCCTTGCCTGATCTAATTAGACTTCTAGCACCAGGTGTAGTCATAGACTGTACTTGTTTTCTGTACCAGTCATATGATTTAGGACCTGTTGTCTTATCTAATATCTTATCAAATACCGTTGCCATGCTACTATTTATATCATTTTATTGAGTATATCTTAACCTTATTTGATTTACCCTTAACGGTAACTGTGCCTAATTTGTACATTCTCTTATGTAATTCTTCTACTGCGTTATATGTGTCTTCGCCTATCACAATCGTTGTATTAAACTCTTTACTTTGACCCTCTAATCTACTTGCCAGATTTACTGCGTCACCTAATACAGAATAGTCAAATCTTTGTTCACTTCCCATATTACCTACGACTGCCGTACCACTATTGATACCGATACCTATGTTAAAACCTAGGTCTAACTTCTTCATTTTCTCTCTCATAGTTTTAGCAACTAGTATCGCTTTCTTTTGATGTTCAGGACAATCTAATGGCGCATTCCAAAATGCCATGATACAATCGCCCATGTACTTATCTATCGTGCCACCTGATCTCAATATGATATCTGTCATAGGTGTTAGAAATGAGTTGATAAGTTTAGTCAAACCTTGTGGGTCTGATTTATATTTTTCTGAAATAGGTGTAAAACCTCTTATGTCACAAAATAGAAAAGTCAACTCTCTTGTTTCACCACCTAGTTTCAATAGACTAGGATTGTCTTGCAACTTTTTGACCATGGCAGGTGCAAGGTAATGCTCAAACTGTTTCTTTATCTGCAACTTCAATCTATTCTCTCTTACAAAATTATTGTATATCAAATGTGAGAAAACTATGAAACCCATTATAACAGGA
>Ga0181411_1000989_pt1 | contig 10505 bp, 5 predicted proteins | sample 34SPOviralmetaG_FD_130114 | JGI IMG/M metagenome (GOLD analysis project Ga0181411, IMG submission 130114) | Marine viral communities from the oligotrophic San Pedro Time Series (SPOT) site, San Pedro Channel, CA, USA - 34 SPOT_SRF_2012-07-09 | ecosystem: Environmental > Aquatic > Marine > Strait...
AGCCGAGAAAAAAAAGGCAAGAGCAGAGATGTCTAGTCTTGAAAAGAACAGACAAAAGGTAATTAATCCTTATGATAACTTTTCTAACTTAAGTTCATTAGCTAAAGATCTTAGTGGTAATTTTAGTAATCCATATAATAATCTTAGTGTTTCAACTGCTGGAGCTGAAATGCAGGCTGAAGAAGCTGATATAGCTCTAGCCAATACGTTAGATACATTAAGAGCAAGTGGTGCTAGCGCTGGTGGTGCAACTGCTTTAGCTCAAGCTGCATTACAAAGTAAAAAAGGTGTTGCCGCAAGCATAGAAATGCAAGAGGCACAAAATGAAAAAATGAGAGCTGCTGGTGACGAAAGATTACAAGCTGCACAAACTCAAGAACAAGTAAGAGTTCAAGGTGTAGAAATAGGTGAAGGTAGAAGAATGCAACAAGCAGACGCAATGGGTAGATCTTTTCAGTTTAATGCTCAAGAAAGAAGAGATAACAGTAAGATGACTTTTCTTAGACAAAGTTATACTACGGCTAATGCTGGTATTAAAGGTGCTAGAATGGCTAAAGCAAATGCTGTTGGTCAAATAGCTAGTAGCTTTGGAGCATTAGGAGATTCATTAGCACCAGGTGCTGGTTTAGCTTTAGGTGATAAATTAGGATTAGGAGACTTGTCGGGAAAGTAAATGCCGGTAGCGGCTCTAATACTTTTGGAGGTATGACTTCTACTAGTAATCTTGATATAAATTTTGGCACACCTAGTCCATATAGCAATACTTATAATAACAGATACATGAATATGTTTAAAGACGAAAACTAATGGGATTAAAAGAACAATTAATAAAAAACAAACAAGACAATGAAGAGATAAAGTTTTACATCTCTGAGTACCAGTCTTCATTATCTTATAGACTAGGTGAAAATGATATTCCATCACAAGATGTTGATTGGAGTAGATTTTTTAATCCGTATATAAAACTGTATTCAGATTTAAAACTAAAACTAGACAATGGTTCTTCTGAAAACCCTCTTAGAGATAGAAAAATAACTGATGATATTTTACAAAGCGTACAAACCATACAAGAGTGCATGGAGAACATTGCATCAAATACAGAAGTGTGGAACAATATGGTTCAAATGGAAAGCATGATGGGTGGTTTAGATATGATGAGCACGCCGGTAAGTAGGTTTATAGCGCTTAGCATATTAAATGATGACTTAAAAGGTAAGATAGATCTTGAAGCTGTAGATGGTGATATAAATAATTTAGCTTGGCTTATATACGATGAAAATGATATTTTTGTTGAAAAGCTTTTAGTAAACAAAATAAACACGTTGTCGCAAACGCAAGACATGTTTGTTACAATACCAGATACAGCTAAACAAAACCAAGAGTTTAAAGGTACTAATCCTGAGATATTTGAAATGAAAGGTGGTAATGCTCAAGAACCAGGCCAACTAACAGGAGGTGTTACAGAAACATATAGAGTAAAAGACAAAGATGGTAAGGTTAAACTTATAACTAAAGACATATCAGCTAACATGGTACAAGATTTTTACGAAATAGATAAAGATACTATCGGTAAGAGTTTAGCATTTACATTGACTATGGATAAAATATCTGCAGGTTTATTAGGTGCATACCAAAGTTCTGATCAAGTTATAGCTTTTAATAATAATATATTAGCTGAAGTAACTGATTTTTATTTGAAACCTGGTATTGCATTAAAGCAAAATCAAAAAGATAAATTTCAAAAAGATTATCAAACATGGTTTTTAGAAAAAGAAATAGGTAAAGAGTTTCCATTAGGTAGTCCAAAACCTAAAGAACAACCTAAACAAGAAGAACAAGTCGAAGAAGTTGATGAATTTGCTGAGTTTGTAGAAAATTAAAATATAATTTTATGCCAAGATATACGTTTAATGGTAAGACATACAATATTCCTGATGAAAAGGTTGATAGTTTTTTAACTAAAAATCTTAATGCAGAGCCACTAAACATAAACAGTTTTAAAGATGTTAGCACTACAGAAGAAATTGAAAAAAATCAACAAAAAGACTTAGCTAATCAAATAGCTGTAACAAAAGATAATCCTGATAACATGGTGTTTGAAGAACTACCAGAACAATACGGTTTATCTAACACAAATCAAGGTGCTTTTGGGTATCAAACCAATTATTTTACTCCACGTCCTTTACAACCTGAGTTAAATATAGAAGAGTATGACATTGAATCTAAAGAAAAAGAATACAAAATAGACACTGAAGACAAAGAAGATAAGGCTAGAAAAAGACTTGGCCTAAATCAAAGCGAGCTTTTAGACAACATGGAAACATTACCTCCATCTAAAGAAGAAGTTATAGCAATTAACGATGAGGCTAATTTATTATTTCCAACAGACAAAACTGGTAAATATAGTGTTTCAAATTTAAACCCTGAAGGATTAATAACAAAAAAAGATCTTGATTTTCAAGCTGATATAAGTTTAGACGTTGCAAGTAGATCAACACCTGCTGGTTTTTTATTAAAACAATTTAAAGATTTTTTTACTCCTATTGTTTCAAAAGCTGTAGAAATTGGAGAAAATACATTTGGCGATGGAGAGATTGGTGGTAAAAAAATATTAGACAAAAAATCTCAAGATCAAATATCTAATCAAATAAAGTTTTTAAAACAAGCGGAACAACAACTACAATCTCAATTAAAAAAAGGTGATATAACTAAAGAAGAAGCTAATGATCCAAACGAGGTTGCAAAATTAGCTAAGTCTTTATATGTTAACGATAAAGAATTAGATGTTTATAGAAAAAATTTAACTAAATTTTTAGATGAAGATGTAGATAAAAGTTGGTTTAACTTAGCAAAACCTGAATTACAAAAAAGATTAGAAAAACTTTATGACGTTCATAAAAGCAATTTTGATAAAGCAACTAAAGATAGTTTAGAAACAACAGAAACAGCATCTATAGCATTAGAAGCTATATCAAAAGATTTTGATAAAGTAAAAGAACAAGTAAAAAAAGGAGAAATATCACGTGAAGATTACGTTAAAAAAATAGAAGATCTTAGTAGAAAACAAAATAAAAATCTTGATTTAGCTTTAAGAGCTAGTGAAGATTATAAGTTTTTAATAAAAGATGAAGAACAAGTTGAGGCTTATGGAGATTTAATAGGAAGAAACTATAACGGTTTAACGGCTAATCTTGGTAAACTTGCCTATGCTGGAAGTGATCTTCTAGTTAACGCTAGTTATTATGCTGAAAAATTAGATCCAAAAGTTATATTAAAAGAAGTTATTTTACCATTAGCTAATTCTAAATATCCAGACTCTGACAACCAAATACTATTAGCAGTCAATAACGCTATGAAAGTTAACGATGCTATATTTAAAAATACGGGTGTAGATTTTTTTGGAAGCAAAGATACAGATGCTAGAAGGAATAGTTATGATAAAATGATAAAAACTCAAAGAGATAAACTAGAATACTCTACAAATTATAGTGATATTAAAGATTTTAACTCTTTTGGTAAATGGGCTTTTGGTTTTATGGCAGAGCAAACGCCACAACTAGGATTAATGGTTTTTGCTCCACAAATAGCTCTTCCTATGCTAGGTGCTTCCGCGGGTGGCGCTAAGTTTAATGATATGAGAATGCAAAACTTTAGAGGAGATAAAAACTATAGTGTTGCTCAAATGTATGGAACATCAATGTTTACAGCTGTTGCAGAAATAGGATCTGAAAAAATGACCATGAACTTATTAGGTAGATTAAAAGTTCAAAATATGCCGGTTAATGGTGTTAAAAAATCATTTACTCAAAGTATTAAAGATAATTTATTTAATGCAAACAGATGGAAAGCAACTGGTTTTGATTTAAATCAAGAAGGTTTAAGTGAGGTTTATGCTAAAATAGGTGAAAACATTGCAGATAAATATATTGGCGGAAATAATGATGTTGGTATATATGATGGAGTAGATGAAGCTTATGTTAGTGGTGTTTTTATGGCTGGTACTATATTTAAAGCTCCAGCAATAGGTAATAAACTCTTAGCACCTTTTAAAACTAAAAATTTAAATTTAGCTTTTGATAAAAATGTTAATTCAATAAACCAGTTAACGTCTCAATTAAGTAACACTAGTAATGCAAGAACTGTTGATGTTATTAATAATAAAATAAATGAATTAGTTATAGCTAACTCTAATATTAGAGTAGACCAAGCTATGTCTACAGATTATTTAGCTCAAGAACAAAAAAATGAATTATTAAATATTTATAAATCTGAAGCACAAAATAACAAAGACATTAACGTTATTAAAAATGATAATTCTTTAGATCCTGCTGTTAAAAGTGAAATAATAAACGGATTAGAAATAGAAAACAGTAAACTATCAGAACAAAGAGAAAATATAATGGCTCCTGCTATTGAAGCTAATTATAATGAAACTACTCAAAATGTAAAAGATATTGTAGAAAATATTGATGGAGTTACTGTAAAAGAAGTTGATGACGTAAAAGCTGAAAACCTAGCTAGAGGAAAAAGAAACAACGAAAAAATGTCTTTAGCTGAAGCTGATGGTAAAGAAATAGACCCAGCAGAGCTTGAAGATATAATAGATGCTGATCTACCTGGTTCATTTAATACTAAAACCGGAGAGATAATAATAAATAAAGCTGCTGCTCTTAAAAATAAACAAGTAAATGTTGCCGCTCATGAATTATTACATGGTATAATGGCTCAAACTTTTAAAGGTAATCCCGCTGCTCAAAAATCTTTTGGAGAAAGTGTTTTAAAAGAATTAAATAAAATACCAGGTATTAATCAAACTAAATTTGCTAGTAGAATAATGCAATATCAAGGCGCGGTAGAAGCTGGAGACATTAGTAAAGAAGACGCTTACGAAGAAGCTATGAATTTATTAGGTGATGCTATAGCTACTAAAGATATTAAATTACCTGAAACTGTTTTAACTAAAATAGGTAAATTTATTACCGACTTAGTTGGTAAAGCTGTTCCATCTTGGAAAACAAAATTTAATAAAGGTAGTGATGTTGTTAGTTTTATTAAAAACTTTCAAAAAGAAGTTAGCGAAGGTGAGCTAAGTGATCAAACTTTAAATGTTGCAAAAGAAGGTGCTAAAGGTAAATTAACTAAACCTGCCACTAAGGCTAAATCAACAACTAAAGCTAGTTTGCCTACTGTTAAAGGAGTAGATGCTATACAGGTTAAAGACATGGTTGGTAAGGTTGCTAATAGAGCTGTTGCTAAATATTATAGAGGTATACCTAGAAATGTAAGAGAAAAAGCTGGATTAGATAGAGCGACGTATTTAGATAGTGCTAAAACTGAATTAATAGAAATTGCACAAAAATACGATCCAACTAAAAAAGATAAAGATGGTAATCAAGTTTCTTTTGATAGATATATGGCTAATACAGGTATGCAAAGATTAAATGCTTTAGCAACTAAATTAGGTGTTGAATCATCAGAACAAGGTGTTACACAAAGTTTAGATAGTCCACAAGCGCAACAAGTTGCTGATACTACAACCGAAACAGATACAACACCTGATACAAAACCTATAATTGATGTAATGAATTTTGCTAAAAAAGCTGACCTATCAATTAATGTTAAAAAGTTTGAGCAAGATTTTACAGATGGTGTAAACAAATTAGCGCAAGAAAAAGGTATAGATATAACTAGTCCTAACTTAACATCTAAACAATTACAAGCTATAACACCTTATGATGTTTTAGCAAAAGCAATAGGTATACCTGCAAATAAATTATCTAATGCTGCAGACAACTTATCTAAGTCTGAATCTTTAAAAGCACAAAGAATATTATTAGCCGCTAAACCATTTATTAAAAATGTAGTTTTAGGTCAAGCTAATAAACAAGTACAAACTGTTGCGTCGAAAAAGAAAGGTGGTAAACCTGTAAAAGTAGGTGGTGAAAGTTTAGGTCTAGGTAGAAATATATTAAATACATTTTTTAATCCACCTAAAAGAGTTGGTAACAATTTAGTTAGAACTCCTAAAAAGTTTGATAACAAGGTTTACGATGCTGCTATAGGTATTAAGGACGGCAAGGTTGATCCTAATTATGTTCCTAGAGCTTCTGAGTCACAAACGATAAAAGGGTTGCTAAAAGGTGTTGCGGAACAAATGGCAAATAGAGGTGCTAGAAATATTCTTGAAACACAACCTCAAATAAGTAGAACTGTTTTAGCTAAAGCTAATCTTGAAAGAGGTAAGTCTGCATTAATGTTTAGTTTAGCTGCTGAAAATATTACAGAAGCTATAAAGCCTTTTAAAATGTTTGATGCTAAAGGTAAAGAACAGTATAAGGCTTTTTTAAAAAATACACTATTTCCAGCTTTTCCTAAAGAATTTTTTACTCTTAAAGATTCTAATGGAAAAGAAACTTTTAGTATGTTTATAGATAGTAGATCTTATTTTGCTAGTAACGTAGTGATTGACGGTGTTACTAAAAAAAGAGTAACAGAAGCAGATAAAAAAGCTTTTAAAGATTTATTAAATGATAAAAAACAAAAATTTGGACCACCATTGCCTAAAGGTATTGATTTAGGCTATGTAAGAGATTATGGAACTAGTAAGTCTAAATTTCTTGTTAATTGGAATGGTATGGTTGAAGGTCACTTAAATGGTGAGTTAGATAAAATGAATAAAAGTAACATGCTTTTAGGAAAAACAATGTGGGATCGTATTTTTGACGGAATAACAAAAGATGCTAATAGTTTTCAAGGTTTTCAAAGTTTTTTAAGTAGAGTTGGAAACATGACGTCTCATCCTATGAAAATGATGGCTCCTGTTATAGGTGGTACTATAGGTTATGAGTCTGGTGGAAAAAATATAACATGGGAACACGCTAGACCCGCTACTGATACTTATAATGTATTACTTAGAGGCGCATTAGCTTTTAGAGGAAATAAAGCAAAATTTGATAAATTGTTTAAAGAAATGATGAACAATTATAAGGTTTTAGCTTTAGATAAAATTGAAGATGGAAAATTAGACACAGCAAACTTGACTACAAAAATGCCCGAAGGCGTTACTGAATGGTACAGAAGATATGCTAATGAATTAGTTGGGGCTATTGATGGTGGTATAAACGGTAATAATATATTTTTATTAGATGCAATGAAAACTTTTGCTGATAATTTTCAAATTGATTCAAATGGAAAACCTTTAACTAAACAAGGTAAGATTATTGCTGCTAAAGCAACAAAAAAACAAAATACTTTAATTAATGGTGAAAAAGCTTACACTAAAAATCCTAATTTAAAACCATCATTACCAGATCCTGTACAGCTAGATGTAGATATAAACAACATGATTAGTGATACTAAAGGTATTGATGCAAGAAAAAGATTTTCTGATGTTGTGGCTAAAAGGCGTGGTGCTGGTGTAAGAAACTTTAGATTAATATCTTCTGGTGCTCAAGATTTTAATGGTTTAATGTATGATCTTTATACTAAGGGTAAAAAAGGTGAGCAACAGCAAAAGTGGGTTAAAGATAATTTAGTAAAACCATATCAAGATGGTGTTGCAAATATAGATAAATATAGGCAAGCGCTTAAAAACGATTATGCTACTTTATTAAAAACATTTCCTAATGTTAGCAAAAAGCTAGGTAAAATAGCACCTGGTACTGAATTTACTTTTGATCAAGCGTTAAGAGTTAATTTATGGACACAGGGTGGTTTTGAAGTTCCTGGTTTATCTAAACGTGATACTAAAAAATTAAATGATATAGTAAATAAAGATCCTGAATTAAAACTATTTACAGAAGCTGCTTTAGAAATTAGTAAACAAGATAAATGGGTTGAGCCAAGTGCTTATTGGGATACTGAAAGTTTAATATCAGATTTAAATAATTTAACTAACAAGGTTGGTAGAAAACAATTTTTAGCGGAATTTATAGCTAATTCAGATGTTGTATTTTCTAAAGAAAATTTAAATAAAATGGAAGTTGCTTTAGGTACTAACTGGAGAGATGCAATGGAAGACTCTTTGTATCGTATGAGAAATGGTACAAACAGACCTGCTGGAACAAATAAGCTGACTAATAACTTTTTAAACTGGGTTAACAACTCTGTTGGTGCTATAATGTTCTTTAATATTAAATCAGCATTGTTACAAACTATATCATCGGTTAACTTTTTAAACTGGTCAGATAATAATCCTTATAAAGCTGCTATGGCTTTTGGTAATCAACCACAGTTTTGGTCAGACTTTACTACTTTATGGAACTCGCCTAAATTAAAACAAAGAAGATCAGGTCTTAGAAAAGATGTTAACGAAGCTGAACTTGCTAATGCAGCTAAAGGTGCTACTAATAAAGCATCTGCAGCTTTAAGTTATTTATTAAAATTAGGTTTTACACCTACACAAATGGCAGATAGTTTTGCTATTGCTTCAGGTGGTGCTACATTTTATAGAAATAGAATTAACACATTAAAGAAACAAGGTTTAGATCAAAAAGCAGCAGAAGAACAAGCATTTGCAGATTTTGCAGAAGCATCTGACGTTGCTCAGCAGTCAGCAGATCCAATGTTAATATCGTCTCAGCAAGCTAGTCCGCTTGGTAGATTAATACTAGCATTTCAAAATACACCTGCTCAGGTTACTAGAATATTTAATAAATCTGCTAGAGATTTTATTAATGGTAGAGGTGATCAAAAAACTAATGTATCTAAAATGATATATTACGGTGCGGTACAAGGATTTATATTTGCTGCTTTACAAAATGCTGCGTTTGCTTTAATACCAGGTTTTGATGATGAAGAAAAAGATGAAGAAAAAAAAGCTAAAGACTTTGATAAAAAAGAACAAAGAATACTTAATAGTATGGTAGACACTATGCTTAGAGGTTCTGGTGTTTATGGAGCTATAGTTGCTACATTAAAAAATACTGCAGCTACTTATTATAGGGAAGAACAAAAAAGTGCTTTTGGTAGAGATCACACAAACACTTTAGTTGAAATAATGAACTTAAGTCCACCTGTTGGTTCTAAGCTTAGAAAAATTAATAATGCTATAAAAGCTAAAGAATATAACTCAGAAGTAGTAAAAGAGCAAGGTTGGGATGTAACCTTAAAAGGTAAGGTTAATCTTAGCCCTTCATATCAAGTTATTGCATCGCTTACAGAAGCTATAACAAACTTACCACTTGAAAGAGCTGTTGTAGAACTTGACAGAGTTGTTGAAATGCTTGATGCAAGAAATACTACGTTTCAAAGAGTAGCATTAGCTTTAGGTTATAGAACATGGGATGTTGGTACTAAAAATGAAGAAAGAGATCTTGTTAAAATAGAATCAAAAGAAGCTAAAGAAAAAGCTAGAAAACAAAAAGTTATAGACGATAGAGCTGAAAGATTAAGGTTAAAAGAAATTGAAAAGTATAAAGGTAAAACTGAAGAAGAAATAAAACAAATAAAACGTAGAGATTCTATAGTCGATACTAATAAGTCTGATCAAATAAAATCTTTATTAAATTTAGGTTTAACTAAAAAAGAAATTAAAGAACTTAAATATGAAGACGATAGAGTTAATAAAATAATAGAGCTAACCAATAAATAACTATGGATTCAAAAAAATTAAAAGCAATATCAAATGAATTAAAAAAAGCATCTAAAATGCATAAAGCACAAGCTTTAAAAATAGATGGTATTTTAAAATCTTTAAAAACTAAAAAATGAAATTATGGAAAATTGTCCTTATTGCGGTAGCTGTTACTGTCATTAGTTGCGGAACCTACACTAAACAACCTGTTGCTAGTCATATAGTTGCAGTAACAATGGAAGGAGATACTATCTTAGTTGCTATAGATAAGATCAGACCTAACATGTATCATAGCTATTATCCTGTATATAGTAGTTACAATTACTACAGACCCTATTATTATAATCAACCTGAATATCAATTTAGATATTCTGACAATAGAGGATCTAGAGGAAGTAGTAGTGGAAGTAAAAGCGGTGGAGGAAATGTAAAAATTAATCCTAAACCTATAAAACAAACTCCTGATATTGTTGTAAGACCTTCAGGTGAAACTTTATTAAAAAAGAAATAATATGAAAAAAGAAGTAGGTGTAGACATTGACGGCGACGGAAAGCCAGATTTAAGCTTAGATTTAAAAACTATTATATTAATAGTTGGTGGTTTAGTATCTATAACAATGACTTATTCAACTTTAACTTCTCAAATTGAAGAAAATAAAATTCAAATAGAAGAAGCTAAAAAGCTACCTCCACAAACCTCTCATGATCTTATAGATCAAAAGATTTTATTTTTAGAAGAACATATTAAAGAACAAAATAATCGTTTAGATAAGATAGAGGATAAAATTTACAGACGATGAAACTAGATGAAACATCAAAAGTTCAATTAGATATTAAAACATTGATAGGTGTAGTTGCTGGTATTGTAACTATAGCTGGAATATGGTTTGATCTTACTGCTGAAATATCTACATTAGAAAAAGATGTTTCA
>Ga0181411_1000990_pt1 | contig 10499 bp, 17 predicted proteins | sample 34SPOviralmetaG_FD_130114 | JGI IMG/M metagenome (GOLD analysis project Ga0181411, IMG submission 130114) | Marine viral communities from the oligotrophic San Pedro Time Series (SPOT) site, San Pedro Channel, CA, USA - 34 SPOT_SRF_2012-07-09 | ecosystem: Environmental > Aquatic > Marine > Strait...
ACTTTAAGTGGATCTGCTTGAGCAACACTTACCCAAGACATAACTGCCACTGCGGCAGCGATTAAAAATCTCATTTAATAATTCTCCTTTTCTATTAGAACTATTATATATTATACCTTAAATCGGCATAAAAGTAAACCCTTTTTTTATAAATACTATTGAGAGTGATTTATATTCCCCCCTTGACATATATCTAACCCTTATTCGAAGGTAGATCGAGATGGTAGTCGCAGAAGTGTTGACAGGCATTGCACTTGTAAAACAAGCAACAGACTTTATTAAAAGTAATATAGATACAGTAAAAGATATTAGTGAGATTGGTGATACAATCGAAGACCTCTTCAAAGGAGAAGAAGAGTGTCAGAAAGCACGTTCCAAAAAAGCAGGTGTCGGTGGAGTTGGTGATCAACTTGGTATAAAGTCAGTTGCTCAGGAAATTATTGATGCTAAACTCGCACAAGAACAAATGCAAAAGATGAGAACAATGATAGACCACCGTTTCGGTGTAGGAACGTGGCAGTCTATCGTTGATCTAAGAGCGAAACGTATTCAAGAAGCAAGAGAAGAAGCATTACGGATTAGAAAAGAAAAAGCAAAAAAGTCACAAGAACTACAAGATGCGTTACTTCAAGCACTCATTTTTATAGTCATTGTTGGCACAATGATTGGCGCATTTACTTATGTGTTGATTACATAATGCTTTTATTTTGGGCAACCATAACGTGGATCGTGATACTCATAGTGATATTATTCCATAATGTGCATATGGCAGACCAATGTAATTACAGAGTTCCTACTCGTTGGGATTAGTATCGTGGACATATAATTGTAAGATTGCATAATGTAACACTTTCATCAAGTCTTTACGAGCATCATCCTTCGTACCTTTATTTCCATATCTCTGAGCATATTTCATAACATTACCCATATTGAAACCAGTACCATGACCAGCATCTTGGATAAATTCTGATGCTTGAAATTTATCTTTTGAATAATGTGCACCATATGTAGAATCAATGTATTCTTTGATTTCTTTTACATATGTGTCTTCATTGAACTTGTATTTCATCACATAAAACTTTCTAAATTATTTGAAGGGATATATTTATCGTTTGGTTTATCGTATCTACCTTTTCTTTGGCGATACTCTCCATCAACTTCTACATATCCGTCATAGCAAGTAACGCACATAGATCTAAGTGTTCCCTTTTTATCTTTTGATGTCGATGCTTTACCTTCACCGTGTTGATAAAATTCAGTGATTGGTAAAATTTTGCCACAACAAGGACATCTTTTCACATTCAAAGTTTCTTTACCATAAACAGTATTCACTTTTCTCGGTTCACGATTAATTCTAATCGGTGCAGCAGTTAAATTTTCTCTCATTTCACTTTTCCCATCTATAAAAAATATGTTCGTCAATTACTATAGTTTGTGTTTTCGATGATGCCCATTCAGGATTCACATAGTCGGCATGATAATGAGTTGCACCAACGGTAAAATCATCAAAATGTCCATTATAGATTTTAAAAGCGATGGTCCGAGCAAACTCATAAACGTCAAGATCATAAGCAGGGATGTCATCAGACTTGCCATCACAATACCAACTGAACTGGCAACGATGCCTAACAGGGATAAGAGTGTCAGTGTTTTTCCACGATGGTTTAGTAGGTCCTTGTTGAACAACCTCACAGTATGAATGAGGAAAGCGATTATCGTTAACACGATTGCGAGTTGTAAGAGCGACACCGATCATTCCCTTCACTTCTTGGTTTCTTGCCTCCCAATAGATATTATCTGCGAGGCATTTTTGTTCACTGAATGAAGTATGGTATGTACCAGCAACTGCTTCTTTACCTAATGCAGATTTACCAGTAACAAAACCACCGATAAATGCTAATGCGAAAATTGGTGCAAGATATTTTAACATTATTTTACTTCTTCTGATAATTTCACTACACATATTATATCATACTTTTGCAAGGAAGTAAAGGTTTTTTTTGTTTTATTTAAACTTTTTTCGTATGTTTCTTTATGACTTGGCAATGAACTTCTCTGCTAGTGGGAATATTTCGGTGATAGCTTTAGCACATGCTATCGCAATATCTTGACATTCTTTCTGAGTTCCGTTGCCGGAACGAAGTTCAATGAAATGAATCCATGAACGAATAGTTCCATTCATGTACATACGACTTGTTATCAAACCTTCTGGTAATACTGCTCGAGCCTGTTCCTTTGCGATACCTTGTTTGATTGCCCAATTATATGTTTCAATTGATTTATCAATAACTTCTTGCTGCTTTGAAGTCCAGTCGTGGTGAAGTTCTGATTCACTATCAAGTTCAATTGAATTTTGTCTGTTCTTAGTATCTTGTAAACGTGCATCTCGCGTAACAAACCCTAGATCTTCTGTAGGGTCTGCATATCGTTGACTAAACTCCTGAAACGAAAACGAACGATGCCTTAGTATTTGACGAGCAATATCACGAGTCGTTTCTATTTCTATGCAAGCAGACACCATCTCGAAAGGCGACCAGTGCTGGTGCTTTGCGAGATAGGATAGTAAACGTTCGGACGTTTCTTCGTTAGTTTGGTTCGAGGGGTTCGAGACACGGGCGCAATACGCAATGAGTTCTTGGATATCTTTACCGACATGTAGATTCTCCGCTGTTTGACTGTAACTAATTAATCTTGCTTTCATGTAAATAACTCCATAACCACTACATATAAACCATAACCATATGCAGACCAAATTACAATGAAACCTACAATGCTTGTATCGTCATAACCATATTCATCTTTAAGACCTAGACGTTTCAATATTCTATTCATCTTTTTTATATCCATCTAAGGGCATATAACCCAAACAATAATTTTCTGCAGCATCTTCTGCATATCTAGCACTATGTACCACTCTACCGCCATCTCCATGATTAGAAACCATTTCTCTAGAAGAAATTTTACTATCACCTTCCCAATATTCAACAAAGAACAATTCTTTTTTGGTATCGAAATAAACGATTGCTTCTCTTCCTTGATATTCTAGTTCACCCCAGTGGTGAGATATTTCTTTTATAGACATCTCTTAATCCTCTGTTTCATCTTCCCATTCTTCAAATAAATCTTCTTCCATGTGATAACGAAGAACGGTCTTAATTGAATTTCTTACCATATAGAATTTATCAAGACTTATGTTCGTTTCACCTGCACGATTCATAGCAGAAATCATTTTGATATCATCGTTAATATCTAACCAATCTTCTTGTAATTTCGTTATGATAATATCGTGCGCATATTCATCTGAAATCTGTATAAACATTATGTCACCGTAAAATCTTTAAACTTCGACATTTTTTCTTGCATTTCAGTTTTGTCAAACACAGGTGTATCATCGGTTAGTGTTTGTTCATTTTCATCAACATCAAACAGTCGCATCTTAGCACGATCAACTCCAACAACAAATCGTTTATCACGAGTCGGATCATTGTACCTGTTTTTCAACTGTTTAACCATAATTTGCCCTATCTTCTCCAGTTCCTCAGTCGATATAAGAGCGAACATGAGATCCGCTGTAGCTGGCAAACCAAAAGACTCAGACGTATCTTCCAAACCAACATCACTATTTCCATAGCCTGACCTAGTAGTTTGGGTGGCGGAAAATACAGGGACATCGAACTCAACCGCGAGACCGCGAAGTTCTTCTGCAATCGCCTTAATATAGTTGTAAGAATTGATAGCACCACCCATCCCTTTCATTCTTGAACTTGAACAAATATTTAGGTAATCAATAAAGATGATATCTGGTTCAAATTGACGTTTCAGTTTCAGTTCGTTGAGTAACGCACGGAAGTGACCTGCATGAGCAGAACCAGTAGGATACTCTTTAACAATCAATTTACCTGTAGTCTTACGAGCGATATCTTCAACTTTAGTACGATACATATCCTTAGACATATTTGGTAATTGGTCTATGGGAACATTTAATAGATTCGCATCTATGCGTTCCGCAATGCGTTCCTCAGCCATTTCCATGGTGATATAAAGAACGTTCTTACCATCCACCAAAGCACCTGAAGCAACGTGACACATAAATAGAGACTTACCAACCCCAGTACCAGCAAGGGCAATATTAAGGGTTTTATTAGGTATTCCTCCTTTCGTGATCTTGTTAAAGTATTCAAGATCGAAAGGTATTCTGGACTCCTCTTTATGGTAGAAGTCGTATCGGTCTTCGAAGTTGTCGATGTAGTCGTGTCCGACATTAGTATCAAATGCAACGCCCAATGCTTTAGATAAAAGATCAGGCAATGCTCCCTTAGTTAGTGATTCATGTTTACCGTCAATAATCGATATTGATTCCATAATCGCATTATGGATTGCTCTATCCTGACACCACTTTTCTGTACTATCAACCAACCATTTATCGTCAATCGTTTCAATCGCGAATAACTGTGGAACGATATCCATAGCAACGCGAAACTGATCGTCCGACATATTTGTCGTTTCTTGCAGTTCAATAGTAAGTGTTTCAGAAGTAGGAAGGCGATTATACTTTGCAACATACTTCGCTGCTTCTTTGAACAGTGATTTATAAACACCTTGAAAATAATCTGCCTTTATGAAGGGAAGAACCTTCCGCATAAAATTTTCATCTGTTAGGATATTTCTTAGTATTGTTTGTTCTATATTTGCTTGCATTTAATTATTATATCATATCCTATTGTAAAAGTAAAGTGATTATTCACGTTCCTGCATTTCAAGTTCGTCTGCTTCGATCGCTTTAGTTATGATATGCTCTAGGAGTTCACCTGCAAAAATTTGCAGTTCTTCATCTTCGGTAGATAACTCAAGATCAGGTGATTCTACGATATCAAAATTAAACGATAGAGTGTCAGACCCGTCCTCGTTGAAACTAATCGCGCCATACTGTAAGGTGGTTTCGTTATACATTCCCTCAAGAATGCGAACACCCCAAGCCTGTTCGTGAACAGGATTAGGGATCAATTCATACGTTACATTTTCATCATGCTGCATCGTTATCTACATCTTCTAATGAATTAGAAAGATTACCACCGATAGCAAATTTACCTTTTACAAACTCTTTGAAGTCAGTTTCTTCTAGGATTGGTTTCCAGAACTCTTCGTTGAGAGTTTCTTTTTCTCTGACTTTGGGGTCCACCATTTCTCCAGTGCTACGATCGACACGACAATACCAACCATTGCTAGGTTTCGCCACGTACTGTCCATCAAGTGCCACGGAGAGCAAACCAGAATAATGCTGCACACCACCATCCCAAGAAACGGAAATAGGAATCTTAGTTTTTTCTTTAACATAACGAGACTTCTCCACATTGATTACAAAATGATATCCCTTGATTTCTGTGCCAACCTTATCTTGTTGACGACCAAGGATCCAGATATTATCTGCTGAATAGTAAATACCAGTTCCACCTGAAACAATCGCTTTAGGGAATAAACCGATTTCCATATAGGTATGATTCACCGCAAGCAGTGGGATATTTTTCATAGCAAGATAAGGTGTGGTCATACGGAACAAACCTTTCAATGCTTTAGCACGACTCATATCTGCAACTGACTTTTCATTGATAGCATCATCAAGTTCTTTCTTAGATGCTAAGTTACCGACCGAGTCAATAACAACGATAACTTTATCATCACGATCTAAACCCTCGAGTTGCCCGATCAGGTCAAACTTGAGTTCTTCTACATTCGTAATAGGTGTATGTAACACTCGTGATGTATCAATATTATATTGTTCAAAGTATGCTTGGGGCGAACCAAACTCTGAATCATAAAATAACATAACAGCATCTTTATATTTTTCGAGATATGCTGCTGCCATAATCAAAGCGAAACTCGTTTTGAAGTGCTTAGATGGACCTGCTAGTACTGTAAGTCCTGGAGTAAGTCCTCCGTCAATATCACCCGATAGGGCGACATTCATCATAGGGACGTTAGTTTTAATCATGTCTTTTGCATTGAAAAACTTAGAGTCAGACAAGACTTCAGTTGCCTTGACTTTACTATTGCTTTTCAGTTTATCCATTATACTCATTATTTAATCTTCCTTTACTTTATATGCCATATCTTCTTCTAATTGTTTTACTCTAGTCAACAGTTCATCAACCTGTTTCTGTAATGAATACTCCGTGACAATACGTGGTGATTCTTTTGCAAACTGTTCTTTAATCCAAACTGATGTCTTTGACATTTTTATTCTCCCTGTCGGAAACTCTTTTCCTAAGATCACTTGAAGAGAATCTGTGATCTCTTCTGTTGTAAAAAATTTCTATCCCTCGTTTTGAGCAGATAGCACGACCTGTAAATGTTTTCTTTTTATATTCCTCTCCTATTACTCTGACGTCTATATCATACATATTCAAGATGTCTTCAAGATCTTTTTCTGTAGCATAGGGAATTACTTCATCAACATAACTGATTGCTGATAATTGGATAAACCTTTCTACGACTGTTTGAACAGGTGGGTTTTTGTCTGAACGATCTATGGAGGGGTCTATCTGTAATGCGCAGATTAAATATTCACATTGACCTTTTGCTTCTCGAAGCATCTGTACGTGCCCAGCATGAAGCAAGTCAAATGTCGACGCAGTGATTCCCGTTTTCATTTAATATATTCTTCTATTTTACTTATAACGATTTGAGTATCATTTAGCGTAACATGGTCAAATTTTTCTACCAAACTTGGTTCATCAAATAATGGATTACCGGAAAACGCATCTGCTACATTTTTAACTTTAGTTAGTCTACCATTTAACCAAGTTTCGTTTTGCTCACTGCCACGTTCTTTATATCGTTCTTCCCTGACTGAATCAGGCACAGTGAGTTGTATGATTTTGATGTCAAACCCTTTAGACTTTGCTGCTTCAAAAAACTTAATAGATGTCAACCTATCACCTTCAAATACAGTAACCCGAGATGGATTATCTAGATACTCTACTGCCTTTGGTTGAACTGCCATAGATAACTTATCAGTTCCACCAAAGACATCATCGTTTTGATATTTACCAAGCAACCGCACATCGCCCGATACGTGTGAATCAAGAAGATCAATCGGTCTATCCGTAGACCATTGACGTGACTTCATCCATTCACGAACGAGAGTAGTTTTACCAGTTCCTGGCGCTCCAATTATTCCAAGTAATTTATTCATAATATATTATACTATATCCGCTTTTGAAAGTAAAGTTTTATTCCCAAAAATTAGCAAATAAATCTTCTTCGGGTTCTACCCCTGTTAAACCTTTAGTTGTCCAAAGTTTTTTTCGTTCTTTACGAATCCCTGCCCATCCGTTTAGTTCTCCTAGCAAATTATCTTTAAATTTAAGTTTTCTTGTTTCAAAAATATGCTCCCATAGTTGATTCTTTTCTTGATAAGACTTTTGATATTCTCGTAGAAACCCGAGTTGTCTATCATGATGGAAACCTCCGTATCTAGAGTTCTTCCACAAGTTTCGGAATGAGCAAAGTTTGGTAGTGTAGTAAGTAGTTTCTACAGGCGCACCATACGTATCTTCTATCGTCTGACCAATATTATATAGAGTTTCTTTTAGCAGGGGTCTATATTCTAATAGATCTTCTTTTGACATTTTTCCAGAATCAAATAAGTCCGCTTCTTCATCCATGTATAAGATATTAAAGATAGCACTAGTCAGGTTGCTACCGTCATCCCAGTCTATCTCTTCTGCCTGACCTAGTCCTACATCATTCATTCCATCGTCTTGTAACAACTTCAATGTTTCGATAAAATAATCACAAGCGAACCGTCCCATCTCAGGACACTGCCTAATAAACTTGTTTAGAACTTCGGTTCGTTCAGTACCTGCCGGAACCGATGAGGTAATATCTAAGAGTTTATCAGTAGGACTGTGAGTGAAAGTATCTTCAAACCATTTAAACGTACCCTCAATGCGTTCACAGTAACGCATATGTTTCTTAGAACTGCCGAGGATAATCCTATGTTGATTAGTTTTCCAATAGTCATTAAACCTATCAGAAAATCCCTCACCTAAAGATACTTCTTCAAGGAGGAGAAGCGAGGTGACTTCCTGATAGGTATTCGCCATGATCCACGAAAGATAGATCTGATCATCAAGGTTCAGATTGTTTACCTTCGCGTATCGTTTAAAGATTTCGTAATGGACGGGAGGAACGAAGTGCTGATACTCAACATATTTTGTGAGTCGCCAGTCACCTCCCTGATCATTAGGTATATTAGAAGAACTTGCCATTATCGCATAAAACTCCCGATAGAAGTATCCTCGTAAGAGTTTTTAAAACAAGACCATTCTTTATCCATAAGAATAACCTCCCCTGTTTCACGATAGTGGTTTTGTTTAGCAGGTCGTAAACCTACATCCCATGGATTATCCTCAATCCTTAAATGTTTAGGAAGACAATCTTTTCTCATATCCCAAAACATTTGAAACTTATCACCCCACTGCGATTCCGCATACTCAATACGATCCCTCATCATATCCATATACACGTTTGGGTATCTTCTATTCGGACGATGCCAAGACTTGTAGCAACATAAAGTTGATTCAAGAGTAAAAAGTGAAACGTCATTGTGATTTATACGTTCTTTCGCTTCAAGAAAAAGTTCATTTGCTTCTTTTTTTAACCATTCTATGGTTGGTTGATCATAAGTAACTTTTTCTTTCCACCAATCCAAATCATCACGACCGAGGACTTTGCATACGCCGTTACGGTGTGATCGCGATCCGCCGATATCCTCTAAAAATAAGTCGTTACAATCTAATGGTAATCCTTGAATTCGTAAATACTCTAGATAAGAAAACGTAGACAGTCTTCCGAACGACATAAAATTATTCTTTACGAGGTCCCAAGTCTGTTTAAAGTTAGTCCCTAGATCATTCGTATCACAAACTGAATTAAACATTTCAGTTTGCGTACCAAACTTCTCTACGTTATCCTTATATGACTTTACAGACTGAGGAAACCCAGTCCTACCTATCTTAAAATATTTTCTATCCGTGTCCCAACCGCCACCAACTTTGAATTTAGAATGAACTTCGTTCCACCAGTTGTTCAAATCTTCAAACTTAGTTTCCTCAAGGGACGGGAACTTTTCAAATATTTGCCAAGTGGTAATAATATTTTGAGAACAACCGTTAATAAATGCAATCCATAACTTTTGTTCTTTTGATAGGTCAAACTTTTTACTCAACCATGGCATAGCGAAATATACACCGCCAGGATGTGCGGCATATTTTAAATGAAACTCATAAAACCTAAGAAAAACTTCTCGCCTATATTTTGGAAGTCTAAAGTCCATTCCTTCTTTTAAGTCAGATACTTCAGGGAAGTCATTTAACTCAGACCATCTACATAAATTCTGCAAGTGAAATTCTCTTTTCATCTAAAAAATAAAAACCGTCAAGCGTGTCACCCAATTTAAATTCTTTCATCTGGGTTTCATGTTTACCTTTGATAGCAGCAAAGTACACCGCATTCTTATGTCTGAATGCCGCCTTTACTATAGAATATCTATGAGTACGATATAACCAATCTGAGTATGACTGAACATATTCTTCTTTACTGTTAATAGATTCAACTCCCATAATCTTAGCATATCGATTACCATGTAACTTCATAGGATATGTAACGGAGGTATCAGTCCAAACTATTAATTTCGGTTCACTTTCAAACATCTTAGCAAAACCTTCTTTCCATTCGCGAGTAGTTCTTATGATACTAGATGAAGGAAAATCCAAAAACTTTAGATCAGCAGTATTATCGATAGATAATAAAACCTTTGCGTCCTCACCTGTAACAAGCGGAGTCACATCAAAGTTCGTATTCTTGAGATGATCTACGCAACCTTCATCAAGTTCGTTTACTACATGATTTTTTATTTTAAAAGTTTTTTGGATAAGGAGAGTCTGAATACCTACACCTGCCATGTATTCCATAACAGAATATTCTTTAGACTCATCAATAATATTTTTTAACAACCACTCGGTTGCGTAAGATTTACAAGCGACTAAATCTGGTTTTTGAGCAGCGAAATGGAGATAAGATCTATCATGTTGATTCCTATCCCCTTCGCTTTTCAATTCAAAGTTAAAATTTAAATCCCACTTTTCACATACTCTTGCTGTTTTCATAGTTTAAAAGAACTCATCAAGAGAAGATACTTCTGTTTTTTTATTTCCTACAAATCCATCTTCATCAGTCATGCCTTTGGCAACTAGGAAATCGTTCCACTCATCTTCTGCCCACATACCTTCGCTGACGCCATTCCACTTAGTGCGTTGTAGTGGATGGTCAGGATTCAGTCGACGAGACTCAACATACTCATAGCGAGCAGTTTCATACTCTTTTGATTTGAGTTCCTGCATACCGTCACGCATATATGACACCATAGAGATACGTTCCATATCTTCAATATCAAGACCAGTAGGTGGAATCAGTTCAGTATTACCATGAATGATGCC
>Ga0181411_1000997_pt1 | contig 10466 bp, 10 predicted proteins | sample 34SPOviralmetaG_FD_130114 | JGI IMG/M metagenome (GOLD analysis project Ga0181411, IMG submission 130114) | Marine viral communities from the oligotrophic San Pedro Time Series (SPOT) site, San Pedro Channel, CA, USA - 34 SPOT_SRF_2012-07-09 | ecosystem: Environmental > Aquatic > Marine > Strait...
GTTCTAATTTCTTCTCGTATATCTTTTGAAGTTAAAGGCACCATACCTACACCTAATTCTTGTTCTACTTCTGCCTCGTCCATTTCTTTTTGTGTTGGAATTTTAAATTCTGTTTTTGGAATAGTCTTATCTGCGAATTTACTTTTTCTTTGTTTTTCACCAATAGAACTTCTTAATCTTGTATCACGAGTTCTTTGTCGTAGTGGTGGAACTGAACCTTGCCTAATATTTCTATTATTTAAAGTTTCTTTATTAGAACTTACTACTTCGTCAAATATATTTTCCATTTCATTTAAATTAGAATTTAAATTTGCTAAGGTCTGTGAATAATCACTATCTATAACTTGACCTAAACTTTGTTCTGCTATATTTTCTGCTAATTGATTACCAATACCCCTACCTAAATTTTGAATTTGTCTTTCGTTTCCCATAATTCTTTGATTTGCTTGATTTAATCTATTTAAAATACCACCAGTCGCTAATGCCCCAATACCAACTGTTAATACTTGCGGACTAACACTCGGGATACTATCATAAATATTTTGTAAAGTAGGAGGCGGAGTAGGTGGTGGAGTAGGAGGTGAAGGTGTAGGTGTAGGTTCTTGTGAAGGTGGAGGTGGAGGTGGAGGTGGTCTTGTATTTGGTATATCACTTACTTGTGATTGTCCGCTTGGACGATTTCTATTTATCCAATTTTTAAAGTAATTTAATTTAGATTTAACAGTTTTATATGCTGAACCTATTTCTGCTTGACTTGGTATATAGTCATTCGCAGTAGTAGCAAATTGTTTAGTAGTAGTATATAAGATAAATAAATCTTCGGGTGATAAATTACCACTTTCATATTTTTTTAAAACTTCGTCATATGCTTTTTTCATATTCTTAAAATCTTTTATAGGTTTATTGAATTCTTTTTTAATACCACTTTCTAATCTGTCTTTTAATTCTTTTGCTTGAAGTCTTGGGTCTTGTATTATTTGAGGCAGAGGCGGAATAGTTTGTCCTAAACTTCTACCAATATTAGATATTGCTTGACCGCCCAAAGTTCTATCTACTTTTTTAACAACTTTTTTTGCTAATTTTTTATATTGTTTTTTAGGAAGTTTCTTTTTTAATTTATCTAATTTCTTTTTTACTTTTTTCTTTAAATCTTTTTTATTCTTTCTTTTTTCAACCATATATATACTTATTATAAAATTTTATTTTATTAAAATAATTTTGATAAACCCCGACTAAACCCCCTACTTAAACTTTTACCTACGGACTTAGCACCTTTTTTAACAGCAGAACCTCCTGCTCCAAGTGGAATAAACGGAAGTGGAGCAAGTGCTAAATCAGTTATAGTATCTGCGTCGCCTTTTCTTAATTTTTTCTGTTTCTTTTTACTTCCCGCGAGTTCTTCTACAACACCGACACTTGTTAAGGGTGCTGTTAATATAGAACCTGCTAAACTAATAGGACTTAAAAATCCTAACCCACCCATTTTTTTTGCGAGTGGGTCGTTTGCTGTTATAAACTTCTCGGGAACTTGAAGTGCTTTACCCGCAATAGCAAAACCCTTAGCAAAGTCCTTCCCGAAATTTTTATTAAACCCTGCTGATTTCAAACCTTTAACCGTTTTTCCAAAAGTCCTTTTTGTGCCTTTTGTAATTTTACCTACTCCTTTTTTAAAACCTTTTTTTAATTTACTAAATAATCCCATTATATAATATAAATATAAATTATTTTAAAATATAATTTATTTACTTTATATAAATTTTAAATATCCCAAAGGTATTTGAATTAGATTATGTAAAAATTATTTAAAATATTTGATATAAATACGAAAACTATATAATAATTATATACTATTTGGTAAAAGAGGTGGATTTATCCCTAATTTAAGAATAAAAAATATTTTTTATTACTGTTTTAGGCATATTTTTAGATTTATTTAGGTATTTTACAATATATATAAAAAAAAATAAGTATATTTAATATATATTTAAAGATTTTATAAATAATTTTACAAAATAATAATTTACTTTGTTGCTTTTGAAATTGCTACACCACCAGCAACGCCACCAGCAGTAGTAGCAGTTCCCGCTAATACCTTACCTGCTAAACTAATACTTTTATCAATCGCTATATTTTCAGCACCACCCCTTACAGCACCCTTAATCCACGATTGTCCTACTTTTGCTCCTCGTCCTAAATAACTTCCCCAAGTTTCGTTTGCCCGAGCATTTTTTAAAATATTTTTTAATACTTTTGATTGTTTTTTATCGGTTAGTGCTTTTGCTAATTTACTACTTAATCTTTCAGCACTATCTTTACTTAAAACAGTTTTACTTTCCTTCGCTAAATTTTGTGAAATTTTATTTACAGCAACACGCATAGTATTAGAAGCACCAAATCCTTTTGGTAATTTAGAACTAATTTCAACTGCTTCTTGAACTGCTTTGGGTAATGCCCTTACTTGTGCTGTTCCCGATTTTACACCCCGAGTGATTTTAGGCATACTTCTTTTAATACCTTTAACAACTTTACCAGTTCCTCCTTTAATTCCTTTAACAATTGCTTTTCCAGCACCTTTAACAATTCCGCCACGAGCAATACTTTTTGCTACACTTGTAAATATAGACATATAATAAATATTACAAAAAAATTTTTATTAAAGTATTATCTTTTTTTAATTATATTTATATTAAATCTATTCTCCATATCTTTTATAGATTTATTTAAAGTAGGTTTATTCCACAATAGACCCTTGCTCCAAGCAGAAGCAGATTTTAAATCATTAAAATCTTCCCTCTTCTTATGTCTTAAAATATATAATCTTTTTCTATTTGGGTCTTTATGTTTTGTAAAATCACCATATCTACTATCTCCAAAATTAATTGTTTTCCCATTTGTAATTTTAAATTTTTTATTTTTACTTTTAGATTTTGATAAAGTATATTTTGTTTTCATATATTATTTACTAATAATAAAAATTTAATTAAACCTTCGTTTGTATAGAAAATTAGGTGCTAATACTTTTTCTTTATTAATTGCCGTAGCAACTTTATTATCTTGTGTTATATAATCTTTTAAAGAACCTATTGGTGTTGAAACTTTTGAAGTTAGTTTTAATCCCATATTTCTTGTATCGTCAGCGTCTATTATATTATTCATATTATAATTAATAATATATATTTTTTTTTAATTAAAGTTTATTTAAATATTTATCGCACCGAATACATACGACCGTCAAGGGTAAAGTGAATAGACATATCAATACTCGTTATCATATCTACACGATAAGCACCTGATAAGGCACTATCTAATTTTGGACGGAACGACATTTGACCCACCGTGGAAAGATTTGCCCCGCTGTATGTAGAACTGTTAGTAGCAGAATTAAAATCTTCAAGCACTAATCCAGCAAGGAATTTAGAAGAAGTAGATTGGGTATTTGAATAGAATAGGGTATTAGCAGTAGAACGGGTAATTAAAGTATTATGGTTAAGATTTCCAATTTGACCGAAACAATCTAATACATTTGCGTATGCTTGTGAGTAATTTGTATTAGAAATATCTATTGGTTGATTGGGGTATAATTTGCCCGAAATTTCCCACGAGTATTGACTGGTAGAAGCGGAGTGTCTAACTCCAAGCGAGAATTTTATTTTATTAAGAATGTCTGCTTCAAGACGCATACAGGCAAGAATATATTTAGCAGAACGAGGATTTGTGGAAAAGGGAACGGTCTGCTGACCTGATACACCTGAATTTAAAGAACCTTGATTATGTAAATAACTTTCCGTAATATAATTCACGCCGACTTCACCAGCACTCGCCATAGTTGCTTCAAAATTAGCGTTGAAAGCGGAGTTAAAGCGAATTTGTTTTGCTCTAATTTGGACTTCACTTACGGCATAGTGTGCGTGGGTATTAGCGTCAGTATTAATTTTTAAAGCAGTAGCGGGGTCTTCTAATTCTAAAATAATCGCTGGTGCTTGTCCTATTAAGTATCCTAACGGGAGTAGATATTGACCGCTTGTAAATCCAGTCATTAGTCTATCCACCATAACAAGGGAAGAACCGTCCGCTTCGCTTGTAGCATTAGCACCAGCAATTTCAAAAGCACCATTAGGGTCGCCGTCAGCAGAACCACCAGCGAGTATCTGTTCTACACCGACTTTGTGATTTGAACCCATAGTATAATCGTCCATAAGGTTAGATATTAAATTATAGTTATTAATATATTCTACTTGTTCTCCCTGTGAGTTAAGAATAGTCACGGATTTAATTAAATTAGATAATTGGGTTTTAACAGCAGTTTCACTTGTAGAAGCAGAAGTATCGTCATAAGAACGATTTGTAAATTTTAAGGATACAACACTATCACTCCAATCTATCCACGCCTTATCAGCAACAGGAAGATTTACACGAATAAATTTATTACTGCTGGGATTGTAGGAATTTAATTCACTACGGAAGACAACGAGTTCCGCTTCAGCAGAAGTCGCCTCGACTGGGGAGGAAGAAAATTTGACGCTATCTGGGTTCATATTATAATATTACATTAGAAAATAATTTTGAATTTTTTTTAATTAAATTTAATTTATTTTTAAAATTGAATTTATTTATTTTTAAATTAAACACAAATGGATACTAACCAAGAACAAAATTTAAAACCTATTAAAGATTATGAAAATATTTATAGTTTTGATTTAAATAATAATCAAGTATATTCCCATATTAAAAAAAAATATTTAAAACCTGTTATATCTAAATTTGGATTATATCAAATATCCCTTTATAAAAATAAAAAAGAAAGTAAAAAACAACTTCATAGATTAATTTATGAAGCATATAATAATATTATAGAAGATACATATTTTATAAAACATAAGGACGGTAATAAATTAAATAATTCTATTGATAATTTATATTTATCTACCGCTAATAGAACTTCTACGGATAGTAAAATAAATAAAAATAATAAATTAAATCAAAAATGTATTACTTTAACAAAATCTAAAACTTATCGTGTAAGAATACAAAAATTAAAAAAGTGTATTTATAGTAAAACTTTTAAAACACTTGAAGAAGCAATAACTAATCGTGATATACAATTTTCACTACTTTAATTTATTCCTGTGGTGTTTCTATATTAGATAATTTTATATTTGGGTTATCTTCTTCGTCTTCTTTATCTAATTTTCTAATACACTTAATCCCCCAGCAATTAATACTGATACATTTTGAATGTTGAATTTGACTTATAATTCCTATTATACCACCAAAAGATAAACTTAAAACTGTTGGAAGAATTAAAGCGTCCATATATATTTTATTATATATTTTTTTTTATTATAATATTATTATGAGTGGTAGAAATCTAACTAATTTAGCGGGATTTCAAAATAGGACACTTACAGGATTATCTAATATTATTACTGCTGAAACTAATATAGATAATATTAAAACTAAATATAATTTTGACGCTACTGTTTCTACTGGAAATTTATTAATAGGTAATTCAATAGGAAATTATACAAGTAGCAGATTAACCGCTGGTGATAATATAACAATTACAAATACAAGTGGTAATATTTCTATTGCTTCAACAGATACAAACTTTTTTGAAAAAACAGGTGATAATATTAAAACAGAAAATACAAGTGATAATCTATTATTAGGGACTACTTTTAATTTAAATAATAGAAAAATAGTTGTTAATGGTTCAGCACATATTATAGGACAATTATTTCTTGGTGATAAGATAAATAATTTAACTTTACCCGATATAACAGATACTTTTTGCCTAATAGACGCTACACAAACCTTAACAAATAAAAGTATTTCATACGACCAATTAACTTCAACGCCTACTATTCCAACAAATAATAATCAATTAACTAATGGTGCTGGTTTTATTACTTCTTCTTCAACCGAGACACTAACTAATAAAAGTATTTCATATAGTCAATTAACAAGCACTCCAACAATCCCAAGTAATAATAATCAATTAGCAAATGGTGCTGGTTATATTACTGCTTCTTCAACCGAGACACTAACTAATAAAAGTATTTCATATAGTCAATTAACAGGAACGCCTACTATACCAGCGAACTTATGGACTACAACAAATAATACTGAATTACACGCAATATTAGATTATAATTTAACAGTGGGGACTTCGGGTAATACGAATAATAGGAAATTTTTAGTTCTTGGGACTGCTGATATATCAGGTCAGTTATTTCTTGGTGATAAAATTAATAATTTAACTTTACCACAAAATATTACTGATACTTTTTGTGTTTTAGCGACTTCACAAATATTAACTAATAAAGATTTAACAAGTGCTACAAATACTTTCCCTACTTTTAATCAAGATACCACGGGGAACGCTGGAACAGCGACAAAAATAACAACTATAACAAATACCAATATAGTTCAATTAACAGGCGACCAAACACTTGAAGATAAAACTTTAACAAGTCCAGTAATAAATACAAGTATTAGTGGAACGGCAATATTAGACGAAGATAATTTATCAAGTAATTCAGCAACAAAATTAGCAACACAGCAAAGTATAAAAAGCTATGTTGATACATTAAAAACTAAATATGATTTTACTACTACTGTTTCTAATGGTAAATTATTAATAGGTAATAGTGCTGGTAATTATTCTGTAAATAATTTAACTGCTGGTGATAATATAACAATTACAAATACAAGTGGTAATATTACTATTGCTTCTACTGTATCAAATAATTTTTTCTCAAAAGTTAGTTCAAATATATATCCCATAAATACAAGTGATAATTTATTAGTTGGAACTTCTTCTAATACAGCACCTTATAAATTATCTGTTGTAGGAACTACAAATATTTCTGGAAAATTAACTTTGGAAAGCACGATTAACGATTTAACTTTGCCCTCGGGAATAGATACTTTTTGCGTATTAAATGCTAATCAAACATTAGATAGTAAAACTTTAACAAATGCGAATTTATCAAATTCTAATAATACTTTCCCTACTTTTAATCAAGATACTACTGGTAATTCTGCTACTGCTACTAAAATAACCACTATTACAAATAGTAATATAGTTCAACTAACAAGTAGTCAAGAACTAAGTAATAAAACAATTAATAATACTTTATTAACAGGTAGTATTAATTCTACTATTTTTAGATTACACGATAAAAGTTTAAATAATACATATAGTATAAAAACAGACGAACTATTAAGTAATCATATTTTAACTATTCCTGCTATTTATAACGATACAGGCAAATTTGTTATTGATAATTCAACACAGACACTAACAAATAAAACTTTAACTTCACCTATATTAAATTCGCCTACATTAAATTCTGCTACTATAACAACACCCACAATAAGCAGTATCGCAAATAATACTTTTGGAATTGATGTTTCTTCACCAAGAACTACTTTGGATTTAGCAAGAAATTATCCAGTGGATACTACTTCCAATTCAGGCGAAGCGACTAATATTTTTTTAAATACAAAAAATAGTATTGGTGATAGTTCAGGCGTGGTATGGAAACCCAATTTTACTGGGTATAGTAAAACAAGTGCTTATATTAATTTTATGCCTACTGGAAATTTTTTTCGCGGTGAATTACACTTTGGAGCAAATTTCACAAGCAACAAAACCTCAGTAGCAAGAAAAGTTATGAAGATAGCGCATTACGGGCAATATTTATATGCTAATGGTATCGTTTTTTCTCCCGTTTCTACTTCTAATAATTGGTATCCTTTGTGTTATTGGGAAGGAAATGTAATTTCTTCGGTGGGCGGGGGTGCTTTAAACAATGGCGGTGCTACAAGAAAATTTGTTTGGGCGATAGAAAGCACAAGTGGTTCATTCAGGGCGTTAGGACTTTTTGCTAATAATAGCGACGCGAATACAACAACCAGCGATATAACCGCAAGTGGATTTACTTTTATGGGATTTTTTCAACCTTTTAGCAAGACGACCACATATAGTTTTACTGCTTCCCATAGGTGTTATAGTAATAATAGTGAATTATACAATGACGATAAAATTGGACTAATAGTGGAAAGCACTGGTGAATATGATAGTTTATATAAAAATTCTGTAATAGAAGATATTGAAAATACTGAAAACGATAATATTGAAGAAATTATTTTAGACGACGGAACTGGGTTTATTCCACCTCCACAAGAACCACAAGAACCACAAGAACCAAAAGTAAATAATCCTATAATAAATAATAGTGAAAAGTGTATTGATATAGATAACGCTGTTCCCGTTGTTGATTTAGTCAAGTCAAGAAAATCTAAAAAAGTATTAGGTGTTATAGCGAAATATGAAAAAAACGGTGATAAGAGGCACGGTATGGACTTTGGTTATATTCAGGTGGTTGATAAGGATAAAAATAGACTTTATATAAATTCTATTGGTGAAGGCGGAGTATGGGTCTGTAATACAAACGGTAATTTTGAAAACGGTGATTATATACAATCCAGTTCTGTTAGTGGATATGGAGAATTACAAGACGACGATATTTTACATAATTATAGTATAGCAAAAATTACTTGTGATTGCGATTTTAATAATATAAAAGAAGATTTTGAAACAAGAGAATTAGAAGAAGGTGTTATAGCGGTTTTTGTGGGTTGTATATATCAGCAAGGTTAATCAAAAAATAAATTATAATAAAGTAAAATTAAAATTAAAATAAATTATTATATATTAATATATATATATGGGACTTTGTAATTGTGATAAAGATATATTAAAAATTTATTTAGATAGTGAAACTGCTGAATATGATAGCGAAGCAGTAGGTAAATATAGTTATTCAATTAAATTACCAGTCAAGCGACAAAATTATAAAAAATTAGTTTTATTTGTTGATAATTTAAATATACAAATTAAAGGATTAGCAAATTTATCTTATTTAGTGAATGCTGATATAATACAATATAATAGTTATAATTCTCGTAGTAAAGGTTCTAATGTAATTTTAGCAAGTATATTTACAAACGCAAGTGCTACTGGTAGAACAAGTGATTTTGCCTTAAATTATTCTAATTCAACAGCACCAATACAAATTCAAACTATTCCCGAATATCTTAATATTACTATAACTGATATAGATAACGCTGGTATTAATTTTAGCAACGCTGATAATATGTGGAATATGGATTTAAGAATAGAAGCATATTATTAAACAAACTTTTTAATAAAAAGTTTTATCAAAAAATAAATTATATAAAAGTAAAATATTTTATAAAAAAATATAATATAAATTAATATGGAAAGTATAGATAATATACAAAATAGAAAATTTCACGAGGTATTTGAATATATTACTCCTACTTTAACTAAATCTTTTCAATTAGGAAACGAATTACTTGATAGAATACCCTATAATCAAGTAGAAGTTTTACAACAAATAGAAGAAGCAGAAAATAATAATCAAATAGAATATGAGGATTATTTAGACTTATTACCTAAACTAAATTTAAATGTAGGAGATACACAAAATAAATTTATTTCAAATACTTTAATAAAAAATAAAAATTATAAAGAATTAATTGAATTATTAAAAAGAACTAAACCTTTTGATAGTATGCCTATGCTTAATTTATATAGTTATGCCCGAAGTATTTGTGGAAAACCTATTTCTAATAAAGAATATCAAAAAATTAATGCCGACCAAAATTTATTAAAAAAGAATACAGAACAATATGAAATAAATAAACCTCACTTTAAAAATCAACGAAGCGAAATTAAATTTTAAATTATATAAAAGTAAATAAATCTAAAAAAATATATATATTATATTATATAATGGTTGATAATAAAATTGAAAAACCTAAAAAAGAACGCACCCAAGCACAAATATCGGCATTTGAGAAAGCAAAAGAAACTCGTGCTAATAATATCGCTAAACGAAAAGCAGAAAAAGAAGAAGTAAATAAAAAAACACTTGAAGAAAGTATGGATTTAATTAGAAAAAGTAAAATTAAAGAAGAAGTAGAAGAAGTTAAAGAAGAAGTTAAAGAAAAAATTAAACAAACTAACGATTTCCCTAAAACTATGACTGGTGTTAATCCCATAGATAGTATAAATAAAAAAAATAAAAATTTAGAAGTTGAAGTAATACCTCCACCACCAATTAAAAAAGTAAAAGAAACAAAACAGAATTTACCAAAAAAAACACCAACACAACCAATAATAGAAGACGAAAGCAGTGATAGTAGTAGTAGTAGTATGGATTTACAACATTGGTTAGACAATGAGGAAAGTAGTGATAGTAGTAGTGAAGAAGAAGCACCAGCACCAGTAGTTAAGAAAAAATCTACACCAAAACCTACACCAAAACCAAAACAAAAACCAAAACCTAAAAAAAAAATAATATATGAAAGTGAAGAAGAAAGTGGTGAAGATAGTAGTGAAGAAGAAATCATAATTAAAAAAAAAAGTAAAA
>Ga0181411_1000998_pt1 | contig 10459 bp, 12 predicted proteins | sample 34SPOviralmetaG_FD_130114 | JGI IMG/M metagenome (GOLD analysis project Ga0181411, IMG submission 130114) | Marine viral communities from the oligotrophic San Pedro Time Series (SPOT) site, San Pedro Channel, CA, USA - 34 SPOT_SRF_2012-07-09 | ecosystem: Environmental > Aquatic > Marine > Strait...
AAATGAAGAATAATTTGAATTGGAATACTTCGAATTTTTTGAGAAACTATAAAAGTCTGTAAAGAACTATATTTGCCTAAAATATGCCTACCATTGAAACAAATTTTTTTAAAAATTCTCATACTTGCCTTATCACCATTAACCCAAGATATAGCGTCGTCTAGAAAAATAGCTACTCGGTGGTGTTCGTCTTCTTCACCTTCGTCTTTTTCTATATCTATAATTTCTTGAATTATTCCAGCTAAATCGTCATTATCACCGAGACTAATAATTTTTTCTTCAGGTAATTTCAAGTCCATAGTCAAACTGGGACTAATATAATAAACACTATGAAATACATTGTTATATAAATTACTTTCTTTAGTTCCATAAAGTAAAGTCTTTATCAAAGAACTTTTACCTGAAGCTGGTAATCCTATAATAGCACTACAATTTACATAGTTTAAGAAATTTTCTAAATTATCAGGTCTATCACCTGTTTTGAATTTAGTTCCTGAAACTTTAATATTATTTTGCCTTTCTATCACTTTCATTTATATTATTATTATTTATTTTTTTTAGCATTTTATTTGCTAAATCATTATCCATAGCTATTCGTGATAATAGTGCTTGTTCGTTGTCTAAAGTTTTATTTACAACTGTTAAAGTTGAACTTGGATTAAAAACAAATTCAGCTAATAATATGAAAGTATAAGGTAATCCGTTAAAATTAACAGTATTATCACGACTATCTGTAATTTTAATTTCTATTCTTTTTATAGAACTTTGACTAATTTTATGTTTGAAGGGTTCTGTTATTTCGTTAAAGTATAAAATATTATACGGTTGTAAATCTATAGGTATAATTAATAATTCACCTGCTCCACTATCGCCTTCTGTTGTAGCCACATTAGAACCGATAAGATTAGATTTAATATGTAATCCGTCTAAACCGTCGGCAATATCAATTACTTTTTGACTTGTAGCAGAAGTGCTTGTTGTAAAGGTTATATCTGTATTATCAAATCCTAATATTCTATTACACGAATTAGATACATTTGAACCTGTTGAAAATAATAAAGTAGCAGATTGAACTGAAGTTCCACTATCTATTAAAAAAGATACTTTTCCTTTTATACTATCATAAGTAATATTATATTTGAAAGCAAAAGCTACATTAGAATTATCTTCTAATAATTCTTTAATTTTATCTACTAAAAGTAAAATATTATAATTTCCGTCTGGTATAGTAATAGAATATGTATTAGTTGAAGCGTCTGTTTTTGTTTCAATTATATCTAATATATTATTCTTTTGATTTGAGCTTAAAAGATAAAAACTAAAAGGAATAAAAGCTTTTTTTAAGTGTAAAATAATATTCTCGTCTTTTCTTGCGGTTATTTCACTTTGTAATTCATAAAATTTATGTCCGTCTGTATCGCCTATTTGTATTCCGTTTTTAGAATTTAATATAATTTCTATTGGAAGTCTTTGTATATAATTATCTTTATTATTCATATATATTATAACATATTTTTAAATTTAAAATTGAGCTAATATATCTTCTTCGGTTCGTAATTCTTCGTCTTCTGTAGGTATAGTAATATCCCTACCCATTCTATTCATAGTATCTGCTAAATTTTGTGCTTGAGTTTGTTCTTTAAGCATATCTTCTACACTTTCCTCCCTAACAGGTCTTAAATCACCAGACATTTCCCTTTCTAATTCCATACTTTCCTTAATATCTTTTTTAGTTAAAGGACGCATAGGGTTAAGACCCAAATCTTCTTCTAATTTTTGTTCTTTTTCTATTCTTTCAAATTCTTCGGCAGTTGGGCTTTCTACTTTTTCACCTAAAGGCATATCTTTAAAACTTCTACTTTTAGTATTTTTAAATCCCCTTGCCCTATTTTGTTTATCAATAGTAGATTGTCTTAAAGGTGGTCTTTGTCGTCTTGGATTTAAATTTCTTTCTGTTGAAGTAGTTTGTCTTAATCTATTTAAATTTTCTTGTGATTGTTGAATTTCGTTCCCTATTATTTGTGTAGCTTGTTGAACTTGATTACCTATAGCTTGACCTAATCCAGCTTCAGCTATATTAGTAGCACGATTTAAAATATTTTCTTGATTTAGTCTATTTAATTGTCCTGTATTTCTCATAATATTCATTTTATTTAATAAAATAGCACCTGACCCTAACCCTAACCCTAAAGCTGCTGTTGTAGCAGCTAAATTTGTAGAAGTCATAGCATTATAAATATTAGAAATTGTTGGACTTGGAGTTTGAATAGGTTGTGAAGGTGAAGGTGAAGGTGAAGGTGAAGGTGAAGGTTCAGGTTCAGGTGAAGGTGGTGGTGGAGGTGAAGGTGAAGGTCGTGTAGTTCTTTGTTGGACTGTTTCAATAATATTTTCTTGTAAAGGATTTTGTCCTGAAGGTCTATTAGAATTAATAAAAGTTCTAAAATATTTTAATTTAGATTTTAAAGTTTTATAAGCATTTGTTATTTCAGTTTGACTTGGTATATATTCGTTTGCTGTATTAGCGAATTGTTTAGTTTCAACATATAATTCAAATAAATCTGTTGCTGATAATTCACCATTGTTATATTTCATTAAAACTTCTTCATATTTTTTTTTCATATTTTTAAAGTCTTTGATTGGTTTAGCAAATTCTTTTTTTGTATCAGTTTTTAATCTTTCTTTAATATCTTTAGCAGCTAAAGTAGGATTGAATATTGGTAGTGGTGGAACATTTTGTCTTAATTTACTTGCTATATTTTCTAAGGCTTGACCGCCTTTAGTTCGTGCTTCTAATTTATCTTTAATTTGTTTTGCTAATTTTTTGAAATCTTTTTTAGGCATTTTTTTTTGTTTTTTTTTTAAAGCTTTTTTAATTTTTTTCTTTTTAACTTTATCTTTTTTAACTTTATCTTTTTTAACTTTATCTTTTTTAATTATTGATTTATCTTTATCAACCATATATATAAATAAAATATAATTTTATTAAATTTACTTTCATAATTTAAAATAAAGCTTTTACAGATTTACCAGTTCTACCAGCTTTAGCAAGTCCAGCTTTAGCATTTTTTAATCTTTGAGCTTTTGTTAAAGTCTGTTTAATAAAAGGTTGTTTAGGAATTTCTTTAATTGGTTTTAAACCAGCTAATAATTGTTCGTTAAATTTACCAGTTTTAGTAGCATTTTTAGCAACACTTTTAGTAGCACCTTTAGAAACACTTTTAGTAGCACCTTTAGTTATTTTTTTAGTAGCAACCTTAGTTATTTTTTTACCAATTTTTCTACCTCCAACTTTAGTAATTCTTTTTGCTGTAGCACGACCTATATTTTTAGCAGCACTTTTAGCAGCACCTTTTCCTATACCTTTTGCTACTGAACTTCCACCAAAACCTAAAGGGACTAATCCTACAGGGGCTAATGCTGTATCTATAATTGTATTCATATCACCACTTCTTAATTTTTTTTGTAATTTTTTATCTACTGCTAGTTGTTCTAAATAACCAATACTCGCTAAAGGTTGTGTTATTAAGCCAGTGCCTAATTGAATAGGTGATAAAAAACCAACAGGACCCATTACTTTACCCAATGGGTCGTTTTTAGCAATAAATTTTGCTGGAACTTGAAGTGCTTTACCCACCTCACCGAAACCTTTTCTAAATCCACTAGCAAATCTATCGTTAAATACTTGTTTTTTTAAAGTTTTTCCAATTTGTTTTCCACCTTTAGCAAATACTTTTGCTGTTCTAACAAAAGGTTTAGCAATTTTTTTACCTATACTTGTAAAACTTCTAGCGAAACTATCGAAAAATCCCATTATACTATTAATAATATTTTATTATATAATTAATTTTATTTATATTATATTTAAAAATATGAAAGTGTAAAAAATATAATAAAAAAATTATATAAATATGTAAATATAAGTAAAAACTCTTATATATATAAGTAAATAGATATAAGTATGCTTAAAACAGTCATAAAAAATATTTTTTATGACTAAACTAGGCATTTTTAGATTTAATTACGCCAATAAGTAAAAAAAATAAGTAAAAACTTATGTATTTAAGTAAGTTTAGTATTTGAATTTATTTAATATTAATTAAGTAAATTGTTGTAGTAGTCTTTTTACACCTTTCCTAATCATAGGGGTCATTTTTTTTACACCTTTTATATTTTTCTTTACAATACCAGCTATTCTATTAAACGAAGGGAACATTTATAATATTATATATATATTATTTTTTTATTATTATTCTTATTTATTTATTTATTTTTTATTAACTATAGCATTCGTAGTAAGTGCTGTTGCCGTTCCTGCTGTAATACCACCCAATACTTTTCCTGCCGTAGAAATAGATTTATCTATTACGACATTTTCTGCCCCACCTTGAGCTATTGACCTTGCTAAATTTTTTCCTTGTTTCGCTCCACGAGCTATGTATTGACCCCAAGTTTCGTTCGCCCTTGCGTTTTTTAATATATCTTTTAATACTTTTGATTTATTTTTATCTGCTAAAGTTTTTGTTAATTTAGTTGCTAATCTTTTAGCTGCGTCTTTATTCAAAGCACCTTTAGAAGCTTTACCTAATAATTGCGACATTTTATTAATTGCGACCCTAGCTGTGTTTGAAGCCCCAAATCCTTTAGGTAAAGATTTTGCTATAACAGTTGCTTCTTTTAAAGCTGTTGGTAAAACCCTTAATTGTGCTGAACCTGATTTTATACCACGAATAGTTCTTGGAACTCCACGCATTAATCCTTTTATTACTTTTCCACCACCACTTTTAATTCCTTTAGTAGCTGCCCTAATCGCTGCTTTAACAGCACCACCTTTTAATACACTACTTAAAATACCTGATAAAAAACTCATATATTATTACAACATAAAAAAAAGATATTAATTTATTTTTTTGTAATTTTTATATTAAATTTTTTTTCTGTATCTTTAATACTTTTGTTTAAAGTATTTTTATTCCAAAGTATATTTTTACTCCAAAATCCAGCAGTATTAATTCCTGACTTATTCCAATTTTCCCTTTTTCTATGCCGTGCTAAATATAATTTTTTTCTATTAGGGTTTTTATGTAGTGTGAAGTCGTCATATCTACTATCACCAAAATTTATAGTTTTACCATTTGTTATTTTAAATTTTTTATTTTTACTTTTTGATTTTTCTAAAGTATATGTTTTCATATATTATTTAAAATATATAATTTATTGAAATCTTCTTTTATATTGATAATTAGGCATAAGTGTAATTTCACCATTAACAGCTTTACCTAAATTAGTAGGTGATTGAGTAAGATAATTTTTATAACTACCTATTTCAGTTGTAGCTGTGCTATTTAATCCTAAAGCGAGTGGTCTTTTTTCTAATGCGGTTAATCCACTATTCATAATATATATAAATTATATTTTTTTTTATTAAAGTTTATTTAAATATTCTATATGTTTTTTTGTTCTAAAATGTCTTGGTTTATTTCCGTTATTATAAGAACCACCACAAGCACAAGTATATTTAATATTTTTATAATTATTTAAAGTAATTCTATTTTTTTCACGATATTTTTTATCTGCTAAAGTTTTTGTATTTTTTATTTGTAATTTTTCTTCTTCTGTTGTTCTCCAACATTGATTTTTATTAATAGTATTATCAGTTAATTTTGTATAAATTCTTTCCCAATACCATAAATCATATTTATTGAAAAATAAATCGTTTTTTAAAATTTTAATTATAAAATCTATATTATTATTTAATTTAGAAGTAATTTGCGGACTAAATCCGTTTTTGTTTGGTTTGTTATTTCTATGTTGTAATAAACGCTTATTTATACTATATTGAGTTGAACCAACATAATTAGTATTATCTTCAAATTCTACTAAATATATTATTCCTTCTATCATATTATATATATATATTTATTTGTTTTTAAATAATTGACGGACGAAATCAATTTTAAATTAATAATCTACCGCACTGAGAACATTCTACCGTCCGCAGTTATATGAAGGCTCATATCGATTGAGGTAAAGAAATCCACTCTATATGCCCCACTGAGTGCTGTATCTATTTTTGGTCTAAAGGACATTTGACCCACAGTAGAAAGGTTTGCCCCTGAGTAGGTAGAAGGGTTTGTTGCTGAATTAAAATCTTCTAACACTAAACCTGCTACGAATTTTTGGTCTGTTCCCTGAGTATTAGAATAGAAAAGTGTTCGTGTAGTTCCTTTGGTGATTAGTGTATTATGGTTAAGATTTCCAATCTGTCCTAAACAATCTAAAAGATTTGAATACGCCTGTGCGTAGTTTGTATTAGAAACTTGGATAGGTTGCGAGGGATACATTTTTCCTGAAATTTCAAAGGAATATTCCCCTAAGGCACAAGAAGACCGACAACCTAAAGAAAATTTATCACGATTAGCAACATTAGCTTCTAGTCGCATACAGGCAAGAATATATTTAGCAGAACGAGGATTTACAGAAAAAGGAACTGTCTGCTGACCGCTAATACCTGAATTTAGTGAAGCCTGATTATGGAGGAAACTTTCTGTAATATAATTTACACCCATATCCCCTGCTGAAGCTAAAGTAGCTTCAAAATTAGCATTGAAGGCAGAATTAAATCTAATCTGTTTAGCTCTAATTTGAACTTCACTAACAGCATAAGCTGCGACGGTATTTGCTGCTGTATTAATTTTAAGACATTCAGCAGGGTCGCATAATTCTAAAATTATACTAGGCGCCTGTCCTATTAAATATCCTAAAGGTAGAAGGTATTGACCGCTAGTAGTTCCAGTCATAAGTCTATCAACCATAGTTAAAGAAGAACCGTCAGCTTCACTGGTAGAATTTGCCCCAGCGACTTCACTAGCGTTGTTAGGGTCTCCGTCGTTTGAACCACCAGCTAAAATTTGTTCTACACCGACTTTATGATTAGAACCCATAGTATAATCGTCAATTATATTAGATATGAGATTATAATTGTTAATGTATTCTACCTGTTCGCCTTGAGAATTTAAAATTGTTATGGATTTAATTAAATTAGATAATTGAGTTTTAACAGCAGTTTCACTCGTAGAAGCACTTGCCGTATCGTGAGAACGATTAGTAAATTTAAGTGATAAACAACTATCACTAAAATCAATCCAAGATTTATCTGCTACAGCTAAATTAATTCTCACGAATTTATTAGAGCCTGGATTATAAGAAGTTAATTCACTACGGAAAATAACTAATTCACTTTCAGCGGAAGTTGCTTCTACAGCACTAGACGAAAATTTGACTTGTTCTGGGTTCATATTTTATTATAATATATATAATATTTTAATTTTGAATTATTAACAAATTAAATTTAATTAAAGTTTATTAAACTGGTGTCGCAATAACTTCTTCTATTTTTCTATCAATTTTTATAAAATCATATATTACTAAACCTGTTAATAATAAATTTCCCACAATTATTAAAATTGTATTAATCATACTTTATTAAAATATTATAAATTCAAATGTGATTTAATATTTTCTATTTCACTTTTTAATAATTCTATTTCGGTTTGTTGTTCTTCTATTTTATTCTGTTGTTTATTACAGCACCCCCATAATACACTTAATATTTTACTTTTTTCTATTGTTTTAAAGTCGTGTAATACTTCACCACTACTTAAGGTTTTAGGCATATCACTAATCTCACCACAATAATCCAAATATTCGTTTTCTAATATATCGTCTGCTAAAAAACCATAAACTTCTTTTTTTGTTGTGCTATAAGTTTCTTGATAAGCGTCTGTATATTTATACTTTTTTAATTTAATACTTTTCATAACTGTTATACATTCGTCTAAATCAGCGTCTATTATATCTTTTTTAATTCTTTTATCACTACTACCGTATGAACCTAAAATCGCCATATTTCCGTTTGAAGCTAAACTCATAATATCCGTGCTTCCACTATTAGTCCCATAATTAAATCCACAATAATTTAGTCCTGTTGCTGTAGAATAAGTCCAACGAATAAATGCTTCACTTTTGTTTGAATGTGCTAAACCAAAATATATATAAGGCATATACTTACTCAAATAAGTTGAACCACTAATTAACGGTGAATATCTCGTTTGAGCGACTAATACACTATTATTAGGCATAGGTGAAGCAACAGTCAAATCGGCATTAAATACTATTTGACCGTCCCCTCTTACTTCGATTATCGGTGTAGTTCCTGAGTTTGTGCCTACTGATTGGTCGCTAAATAAACCATAATATAAATTTATATCAACTCCACTTTCAGTATAATCATATACCGCTTGTGAAAATGCTTGACTGATTGAATTTGAAGCCCTTCTAAAAGTTATTAAATTATTCCACTGATTTTGTGCTGCTGTATTATTTATAGCAATTGTTCTCATAAATGAAGGACACAAAACAGCAAAATTATCACTATCAATAGCAGTTTGTAATGGTAAAACCATAAATAAAGTTTTTGAACTATCCTTATATTTAAGACTACCGTCAGTATTTACTTCTAATCTATCAGCACCATTAGTTATTATTATTTCAGTTCCAGTAATTTCTGCTTCCCTTCCAGCATTACCAAATACGCGCTGTCCTGAAGTAGAACCGTCTGTTCCAAAATTAATAGCTTGTGTAGTCATATAGTTTCTCATATTAGACATAGTAATCCTATCAAAATTACCTGCTGTATCAAAATAAGGACAAAAATCACCGTTATTAAGTATTGTTTGAATATTAAATAAGGATTGTGATAAACTTATTTGAGTTCCTGATAGTGCTAATGGGGAAACAACTGAATAAGATTGAATTTGTGATTTTAATTTAGAAAATTTCAATGCTCGAAAAGTCTTTACACCGTCAGTAGATAATATAAATTCAGCAGTATCTCCTATATCACCCTCACCGAAATCACTTAACCCTGAAAAATCTAAGTCATATACAAAATTAGTATTATCAGCAACAATTGGACTTGTTCCTTGATAATTAATAGAAGTTTTTATATTTAAAAAAGTTATTTTATCAAAATTACCTGCTGTATCAAAATAAGGAAAAAAATCACCGTTATTAAGTATTGTTTGACTATTAAATAAACTTTGGTCTATTTGAATTTGTGTAGTTGAACCAACAAAAGATAAAGGACTTAATAAAGTATATTGGGTATTTGTATCAGGTATTAAAGATTTGAAATTACTAAAAGTTATTTTATCAAAATTTCCGTTTGTATCAAAAATAGGTATAAAATCTAAATCTACTAATGAAGTGGAAATATTAAATAAGCTTTGTTGTATTTGAATTTTGTTTGCTGATATAAAAGAAAGAGGACTTTGTAAAGTATATTCTGTATTTGTATCAGGTATTAAAGATTTCAAATTACTAAAAGTTATTTTATCATAATTACCTGTTGTATCTATAAATAAAAGTGTATCACTATTATTTAAATTTGTTTCTGTATTAAATAAACTTTCACTTAAACTAATCACATTTGTATTATTTATTAATAGTGGTGAAGTTGCCGTATAAGTATTATCAGTAGTTAGTCCAGACAAATTTCTATTTGAACTACTACTAAATAATCCAGACAAATTTCTATTAGAACTCATATTATAATAAAATATATTTATTTAATAAAATAAAATATTATAATAAATATAAAATGGGTTGTGGTGATAATATGTATGATAAAAAAGATACTTTTAAAGCGGTTCTAACTAATAGCGACGATAATAGATTTGGTGGAACTATAAATGAAGCTGTTTTTAATTTAGGTTTTTCAAATAAAAAAAATAATTATGAATATATTGAACTATATGTTGATAATTTTTGTATAGATACAGACGATTTAGGTAATCAGTTTTATTGTGTTAGAGCTGATTTTTATCAGCCAAATAGTATTAATTCTTTAACAAACGGTTCAAACGATATTATAGCAACTGTCGTTCAACCAAATTTAGCAACAAGTAGAACGGTTGATTTAGCTTTAACATACCAAAATCCTACAGCACCAATTCAAATAGGTTCTATTCCTAATAAAGTATCAGTGCGAATTACTAATATAGAAAATAATAATACTATAGATTTATATACTAATAATAATTTCTATATTTTAAATTTAAGATTTATAGCATATTATAATTAAAAGTAAAAACTTTAAAATTAAAATCACTCATAAATATATATATATACAATGGAAGAAACAATTAGTAATATAGAAAATAGAGAATATCACGAAATATTTAATTATATAAGTCCTCCACTAACTAAAAGTTTTCAATTAGGGAATTCTTTAAAAGATAGAATTATGTATAATCAAATTGAGGAATTGGAAGAATTAAAAAAAATAGAAAAAAGTAATAAATTAAATTATGACGAATATTGTGAATTATTACCTAAATTAAATTTAAATATCGGTGATACTAATACTAAATTTATATCTCAACATTTAATTAAAATTAAA
>Ga0181411_1000999_pt1 | contig 10458 bp, 23 predicted proteins | sample 34SPOviralmetaG_FD_130114 | JGI IMG/M metagenome (GOLD analysis project Ga0181411, IMG submission 130114) | Marine viral communities from the oligotrophic San Pedro Time Series (SPOT) site, San Pedro Channel, CA, USA - 34 SPOT_SRF_2012-07-09 | ecosystem: Environmental > Aquatic > Marine > Strait...
AATATTTAGGATTACCTCTAGTAAGTTTATTATAACAATCTCTACAATAAGTTCTAAATACATTTCCAGATTTGTTTTCTCTACCATATCTAGGTGAAAAATTTTCTTTATTAAGTTCTTTTTCTACATTACATTTACTACAAACTTTAGTGAGTTTCATACCAACTCTCTCCTATTTTATACTCACCATCTAAAGGACATCGCATTTTAAAATGGTCACCTGCTCTATGAATAGACTGAACACCTACTGAACCAACAGCTTCGACCTGACTATCTTTAACTTGTATCTGCCATTCGTCATGAATATTAGCTACAAACTTAGCATCAAAAGTATTTAATTTAATTAACGTATCTAAAATCTCCATAGCTTTTTTCATTACTATTGCACCTCCACCCTGTAATAAAGTATTTAAAGCTGAGTGTTCGCTTCTAACAAAAATCTTACGACCATCAAGACCTTTTAAATAACCTCGTTGTGAAGCCTGTCTAACTTTATTAGTTAAAGTATCAAGTGCCGGTAAGTTAGTTAAGAATCTTCTACGTAGCTCTGTACCTTCTTTCTTACTAGCATTAACAATCTTACCTAATTTAGCATCACCTGCACCATAGATAAGAGCATAAATAAAAGTCTTAGCTTTATCTCTAGTATCCAGTCCTGCTAGTTTTTGATTAGTAGTATGAATATCACCATGTAATATTTCATTAATATAATCTTTGTCATCCATGTAATGAGCTAACATTCTTAACTCAAGACCACTAGCATCTATGCCTACTAACTTGTAACCTTCTGGGACAATCCAACACGACCTACATTCTTTACCATAGGGACTAGTTACACTAGGTACTTGAGCCATGTTAGGATTCCTATGAGTCATTCGACCAGTAATAGTACCATTAGGTATTACTTTACCATGAACTCTCTCGCCTTTTAATTCATCTATCCAAGAAGATATTTGAGCTATACGTTTTTGTAATAATAAAAACTCAGCAATGAGCCGAGCTTCGTGTATGTGATTTATCTTTTTAAGTGTGCCTTCATCTACTATTGGTTGTCCAGTTGGAGTAAATCTTTCTGGTTGCCATCCAAAGTCTACTAAGTATTCACCTATTTGTTTACGACTACCAAGATTAAAGTCTTGTAGTTTCTTTCTCATAAATGGTTCTACATTTTGAGTCTTAATACAGTTATCATATTCTTCATCAGTTAATCCTCGTTTAGATAATTCACCATCTTTCTTTATGTAAGGAGTAACTAACTTTTCATCCACCCATTTTGGTTTAAAAGTAACTTGCACTTCATCTTCTACTTCTACCATTCTAGTTTTTAGTTCAGCTAACAGCTTACTAGCTTTTTCAATATCAAATAAGAATCCAGTTTGTTCTTGTTCATACATAATCTTAGCTACGTTTGTTTCTAAATCTACAGACTCTTGACTAAAATTCTTACCCTCTTCTAAAAGTTTAAGATAAACTTGTTCATTTAATAATACATCCTGTTTACAATAACTAAGCATTTCTGGAGTATAACTATCAAAGTCATCAGGTTGTTCCTGTTTATGAACACCGATACGATAGCCCCAAGTTTTTAAACTGTGCCCATTCTCTCTAACTGGTTGAAATAATCTAGACATAACTAAAGTATCAATTACATTAGTAGTCAATTTAATTCGGTAAAGTCTTTCAAGTACTGGAATATCATAGCCAATAATATTATGACCTGCTAGTACCTCGGCATTTCTTAATAGCTTTATACCTTCTTCTAATTCATCCGGACCATACTCATAAATAGTATTGCTATCTAAATCTTTAGCAACAATACACCAAACTTTAGTTGGAGTAAGTCCATCTGCTTCTATGTCAAAAATCAATCTCTTCATTATCGAATGTTTCCTCCTCTGTTAATTCATGTAATCTACCAGTATCACTATCATACCTTAATGCACAAGCTAGTCCAGTATCACCAGTGTACCTTGATTTTAAAACTCTTACTTTAGTTTTATTTGCTTCGTCAGGGTCTTTAGCTTGTTGGTTTCTCTCAAGAGCAATCACACAATCAGACAGCTGAGAGATACCTTGTGAGCCTTTTAAGTGCGAGAGTGATACCTCAATACCTTGTTCGTGTCCTTTCTCTCCTGCAGCTCTACGTAAGTGAGAGACAAGTATCATACCTACATTAGTTTCTTCAACTAAACTACGAAGTTTATTCATCAAAGAATCAATACCTCTACGTTCATCACCTTCGGATAAGACATTGACTAGCATATGTAAGTGGTCAACGACTACCCATTTACATTCACAACCAATAATCATATAGCGAAGCTTGGCAAAGATTTCATCAATGTCAGTTGCTCCTAAGTGTGAATGAATAAATACTCTATCTTTTTCTATTACCTTATCAAACAAAGTATTAAGTTCTTCTTCGGTATAGTTATCTCTTTTCTCATTTAAATATATTCGGTCATTAGCTTCAATAGATATTAAACCATCAGCAGTTCGCATCCAGTTTTCTTCAAGGGCAATGATGCCTACGTTATCCTTAGTAGTTTTAATTAACCAATGTTCTAACTCTCTAGTCACCGAAGACTTACCGAGTCCAGTACCACCAGTTAACGTAACTAACTCTCCTCGTCTCATACCATATAGTTTTTTATTTAGACCTTCCCAAGGATAAGAAATACTTTCTTTTACTTCTCTATTTAACCATTCGTTTTTCTGACTAGATAACTCCATGATACCAGAGGGAGTGTAAGTCTTAGATTCCCACCATGCTTTAGTAAAGCCTTGAAAATCTTTTTGATTGAGCATGTCATTAGCATCTTTATAACCATTAGGAAAGCTCATGATTCTAACCTTTCCGGGTTTTAAAAGTCTAGCCACTTGTCTAGATGCTTCTCTTCCTGCCTTATCATTATCGAAGCAAAGTACTACATTATCAAAGCTTTCAACAAACTCAATGCTTTCTCGTATATCTTTTACTGCACCTGCAGCTCCTCGTTTTAATGAGACAACTGCCCACTTGCCTTGAAAGAGTTCATCAACTGCCATAGCATCACATTCACCTTCGGTTATAGTTAAAAACTTACCACCAGTATTTCTATAGAGTTGCTCACCAAATAGTCCTGTACCTTCGTATGTACCTTTTGTTGCAAAGTTTTTATCTGCAACGAATCTTGTTTTAGTTATTGTAATTTCATTACCATTAAAGTATGGATAGATATGTTGAGTAACTTCGCCATTATTATTTTTAACAACTCTTACTCCAAATTTCTTAGCAGTTTTTTCTGAGATACCTCTATCATTTAATTCACTATAGATTCCGGTATAAGAATCTAAGAATGTGTTTGTTGGTTTTGGTGTAGTGTCCACAATTTTACCCTCACTTGCAGTTTCATAATCTGTAAAGAATGTTGAACAACTGAAACAGTAAGCTGACTTATCAGCATTCATTGAAACAGCATCAGAGCTTCCACATTTAGGACATGGTAATCTGTGTTTAACAAACTTAGTTTTTTCTTGTTCCATTCTATCTCCATAAAAAAAGCTAGGATAGGAAACGGAGATAACCCAACCTAGCTTTAAAGTTTAATTTAAGAATCGTCTTCTAATGTCTTAGTTTCAGACTCTACTTCTACTGCAGTACTTGCATCAGCATTGACAATCTCTACTATTTTATTAGAAAAGAAACCAATAGCCGCTTGAGTTTCCTCAAGGTCTAATGTTTGTACAGCTTTCTTTTGATTCAGTCTTTGTAATCTACTAAAGATTTGCTGTCCTTCTTCGGGCAGGTCTTCAATATATATTTGAACATCATCAATAGTTATATAGGGCTTCTGTCCTTCTGTTTGAATTTCTTCTGTCATCAGAACTCCTCGCCATCCGCTAATAGTTCTTCACCATCTGCACCTTTGTAAGGTACTAGGTCAATAACCTGAACAGCTTGTAAGTCCATTCCTACATAAGGACCAAACTTACCTTCGCCACTATACTCGTTGAATTGAACTCTAACCTTAGAGCCATTCCCAACAGCAGTATTAATCTCTTGCTTTGAAGCATCAAGGAGTCTTGGAGCAGGTCTAATCATTCCATTAGGACCATTCACCTTCCTCTTGATTACTAAAGCAGGACCTTCGTCATGCTGTTTTACTTTATGACCACGTGAAGCAAAGTCATTAGCAATCTCTTCATCAACAATTAAGTCAATGCTGTAGACTGGTTCGAACTTTGTGTTCGGAGTGGTTATACTTGCCCATTTTACTGAGCCTTCCAATATTGCCATATTAACCTCCTATATAGCTTATTAAAAATTAGTGAGAGTTTTGAGCAAACTACTCTCAAAGTTTTGGATACTTCCAAATCAAACCATCTTGAATGGAGATAGAGGGCTTGTGATTCGATTACTCCTTCCATTTATTCTCATACTCAAAATCAAATAATAACATATGCTATCTCGCATGTCAAGATACTTAAATTTTCACGGCTAAAATAATTACGATAGCTGTCAACAAAACATTTACCATTGCCAACTCAATCCCAAGAATCGTATGATACCATATCCAGCGAGTTTTATATGCGTTGTCTATGTTTAAATCTTCTGGGTCTGGGTCTTCTTGCCAAGTTCCTTTATCAGGATTAGACCATAGTACTTTAAAAATATTTTTCATCTTCCTTGTCCTCTATATTTTATTTTCTTTTGTCTTCGTTTATGTTTGTTCATGTGCTTAGTAGAAATTTTTACTTTTCTACCCCTTCCGCCAGTACCTTGAGAGGTAACTTTCTTAGTGGGTTTTATTAGAGTTATTACTTTTTTGATTGCCATCTGTTATCTCTTGAATGATTAATGTTTCATCCTCAACTGCACCTCGTAAGTTTTTTAATAATTTAAAATTACCTTTGAAGTCCCAAGTCTTGGTTGGATTTCTTCTAGTAAGAGAGAAAACATCATCAACTCCCTCCATCTGTACTAGGTTATCTATTGCTTCTATAATACTAAAAGCAAAAGTTTTTATAGTTTCTTGTTGTCCATCTAAAATTACTTTACATGTAAATTCATACATTTAATTCCTCTTTAAGTTGTTTATAAGTTGTGATATGTGGATTTCTTTTTAATTGTTTTAGTAACCATTTGTCAGACATGTGCAGTAAAGTAATTCCTTTAATACCCTTCACGTACTTTTCATCCGGTAATAAATCATTGATAGTATCTAAAGAAACTTTGTTAGCTTCTTCTTCTGGTAATAAACTTTTCATCCACTCAACTTGAATAGGTTTAATAAGTTTTCTAAGTTGCTTAACTTTTTTGCTGTTCAATCTTTATTACTCCTTCATCTAATAAATCAGTTACAAATTTTTTAGAATTATCAATGAGGGTTTCTTTAATTATTTTTTTTGATTCGCCTTCAACAGTTATTGATAGCATGTTACCTAAATAAACATCAAATTTCATTTTCTAACTCCATAAATACCAGTCAGTTTATTTTTAACTGGATGTTCTCTTGCCATGATTTGTTCATGTATCTCGGTAGCAATTCTATGTTTTTCTTTTGGGTCTGTCAAGTCTGTTAAAATTTTAACGTTACTTACTTTAGGTTTCCAAGTCTTCCAATATATTTTTTCTATTGGTGCAACATCCCATGTCCAAGTTATGTCTTGACCATTATCATCATGACCAAAAATTAAATCTGTTTTCTTAACAACCATGTTCAATATCCACTCGCATTCTATCTTCCATAGCCATAACTTCTAAGTCTTGAGTAGAGATTGCATTCTGACAATGCTTAGATAAAAACTCAATAACTATTTCTGATAGTGGTTTTAAAGCATTTGATTCAATGTAATTTTCATACACATAATCAATGCAATCAGCTTCTAAGTCTGGGCGATTTTTTAATACCCAAACATTATCCACATATTCTCTTACTTCATCTGCAAGTATATCGTTTGCTTCGTTACTCATATTATTCCTCTGCTAATATATTATATAGTTCTTCTGTTTGTTCTTCTAAATCATTAGGTATACCAAGTTCATTTTTTAATCTTGATATTTCTACTTGATTAATAAATAATTGATTAGAAATATTCTCCATAAGTTCAATAATATCCATAGTACTAGAAATTATTTCTTCTTGATTACCATGTAAAGTTACTAAACTTTTTTTGTTAGTATTAATATTATCATTAACAGTAGTGAATGCCATTTTTAAAGCACTCATAACTATTATACTACATAAAACTATAGCAATAATCATAACACTATTTATTATTTTATGTATCATTTCTTAGCTCCTCTAGTTCTGCAACTGTAAATGGTTCTAAAAAATTTTCTATAGTTGTTATTTGTGTTTGTATATGTTTTATATCTTTCTTCATATTTTTTAAATTTCTAGATAAGAAAGTAATAGGTTGCATATCATCTACATTATCAACTTCTATTTCATCAAGTAGACAAGCTATAGATACACTCGCCTCTCTAACTGCTTTTATTAATTTACTCATGCTTCCTCCTGTTTCTTTTGTTGTTGTTTAGCATAGTTCACACTTTCCCATTTACTAGCATCACCTAATATTCCAACTGCAATAGCATTTACTAAGTCTTCTAAAGTATAACCTTCTCTAAGAGTTACTTTAGCTTTAGAATAATCATATTCGCAAATATCATATAGTATATTTTCAATGCCGCTTAGTATAGACATAGCCTCTGCCCCTTTTCGTATATCATCTGAATCAAAACTTACATAGCTCATACTTCCTCCTTTTGTCTTTGATTAAATTCTTCATAAGTCTCTGCATCACTTTTATAGATTGACATTACTTCATCAAAGTATGGATGTGAATCATCACACTCATAACCCATAGCATTAATTTCTTTTATTCTAATATCTTTCCATTCTTGAGTTTTAAAACTTTTATTTGAAGTGTCTTCAACATCCTCCGAAGCACGACTTAAAGCTCTCACGACATGAACTAAATCCATATCTAATATACTAACCCATTGACCTTTACTTTCTGACCAATGACTAACTCTATCTGTCATGTCAACAGGAATTTTGCTTTCTTCAATAAGTGCTTGAAGTTCTAATAGTTTTTTAACTTTCATTTTCTTCATCCTCGTCTATATCTATTATAATTTTATCATTAACAAAGTCTTTACCAAAAGTATCTTCTAGTTTTTTTGTCAAATTATCTTTAAATTTTTGTTTATCAGTTTTCAATTTTGCCCTCCAGTTCTTCTAGTTTAGTTTCAAGGTTATCTATTTTATCTTGTAGAACATTATAATTATCTTCTATCTGAGTGTCAGTATAGTTTTCCATATCGTAAAAGTTTGGTTTATCATCTAAATCCATACGAACACCATCTACCTCACTTACATTATCTTGTAGTTCATTGTCAATCTGAGTTAGTTGACCTTCTAACTCATCAATCTCTAAAAACTTCTTGATAAATTTTATTATTTTTTGTTTCATTGTTATCTCCATTAGTTTATTGAAATTACAAACCCTGATGTATCTTTCTTAGCTTTACCTTTAGCAGTCAAGCCAACAACAACATTGGGTTCATCTAAAAATCGCATATCGTACTTGTCGCCATCTATAACCTTACGACCTTTATACCATAAGGGTAGGGCATGATTAAATACGACTGCAATATTATAACTTAACTTGTCAAACCATTTAGCATACTTAGCGTTCGCTTCTGAATACGACCAAGTCAAATGATAATTTTTTATATGACTAACTTTCCTAGTAGGTATTTTTGTATAGTCATAAAATTGTATGTCAGGAAAAGTATCAAAGACAGTACGACCTGATAACTCTTGATTTTCCCATTGAATATCGGATGTACCATTTAATCTGACACAAGGTTTCTTGCCTTCTCGTTTTGCCTTTGCTTCGAACTTAGCAATCTCAATATACAACTGTTCTAAAAATAATTCTGGTGATTGTAAAAATAATTTAGTCCTACGCTTACGAGCCTCTTGAATAACATTTGTAGTCTCGCCTCTTTTAATAATTCCACCACGACCTGCAGTATTTAGACAAGCAGTCTTACACTTTGCTATATCTTGATAAGGACATATTCTAGTACTGCTAGGATGTAAGTGCATGATAGCACTTTGCCAATCAGTATGAAGCTTATCACCTTTTTTAATCTTAGGATTATTTTGAGTTAGTAGTGTCGTCATTAGTTACCCTCGTTGTTTTAACTTTAGTAGCTTTGGCATTCTCGCCTCGTTTAATTCTATCCATCATAGCCATGTGTTCTTTCATTGTCATACTCATTATTTACCTCTTTGATATTTAGTTAATAAATCAATACTACTAAGTTTTTTACCAATAGTATATCTCTTTTGAGTTTTATGTACCAATCTTTCAACTCGACCATCATTAAAAGTTGTATCAGTTACATAGCCCTCTCTAGTTGTATTAGGATAATCATAACCCATAGTAGTAGTATCAGAATCAAAAGTATGAATGTCAGAAACAACATTTGCCCATGCTTCTACTTTTAAAATTAATTCTTGTTCGGCTACTTTATCTTTATATTCAGTCATGCTTCCTCCTCAATAATCATTGTCGTTATATTTTACCATACCTTGTTTATCAAACTTTTTAGTTTCTTTTGGTTGTAAGATAAATATAGATGCAATAGCAAAAGTAAATGATAAAATGCAAGTTACTAATAAATAACCATTTGCCATTTTAACTTAACTCCTTAGTAATTTGATTAATTATATCGTGTAATTTTTCCTGCCAATCAGGGTCTATTAAAGCTATGGCTAATTTTCTTTCAATATCATGTCGCAATTCATAAGCTCTATCATCCCAACTTGTACTAAAGCGATAACTGTCCCAACATAATTTATTATTTTTGTCGTTGAGATTAAAGATTTCTACTGCACGACCTAGTTTAGTACGAAGTAATCCTCGTTTAGTTTCTAACTTAGTTATAGCTTCTTGAACATCTATCAAATCCTTTTGTACCTTTTTAATAGGTTTGAACTTGTTAGACTTTTCTATTTTGTCTTGACCAAGTTTTTTAGTAGTTATAATATTAGTTAATATTTCATTAGCTATAGCATCTTGTTCAAACTTTCTGATTTGTTTTGACATGTTACACCTCCATTGAGTGTATTAGTCTCCTTAGTTATTAATAGGCGATAGCTAATGAAGTAAAAGGAGACTTATGAAAAAACAAAAACTTCACTAGCTATCTATTATCCTTTATTTTTTTAAGTGCTTTTCGGAGTTGGTTAGTTGCACTATTCTAGTTAAGCTACTTGTGGTAGCCAACTACGAATTCTATCTAAGAAACTAGGTTGAGTATATTTATCCTCAAGTTTATCTATTGCTCTTAGCACATATTCTATATCTACATTTCTAGGTAGTCTTAGAATACTTAAATTATTATATTCGGTTAGTTGTAAAGTGTTACCGAAAGAGGTTTGCTTTTTAGGTTTAGCATTTTCTTTATATACAGAAACCAACCCAAAATGAAACCCTGTCATGCAGTTGCCCACAGTTTTTCCATATCTAACTTTGGTATTTCTAACTTTGGCTATGTTATAGCCTTTGTTATCTAAATAGCGATACAGATTAATAACTGATAAAGGTGCACCATAAATACATTTGGTAGTGTTACTACCTTGAATTGTATAGGTGGTAAAATTGTTACTCATAATTATACTCCATTAAGTATTAAAAAATAGTAGTTTTTTAGTCCCGAAGATAACTACCAACTTCTCCAACAGCGACTTGAACTATGGGTTTTTATCGTGTCTGTCATCACTATCCTATAATGCTTTCCTTTATAAGAATGACTACGCTACCTAGCAGTCCGTAAGCCTAGTGATACAATAAGAGTAGCTTTATTCTTATCAACTCTAGGATTTAGTTTGCTTGATGTTTCCGCCAAGCCCTGAGAAGTGTACCGAACCCAACCAAATCTGTCAAGCCTAGTACGCCTGTGATTTATAATATTAATTAAAATCTTTCGACTAACCATACTCGCCCCATATCCATACTAGTTTTATTTAAGTAATCATACTTGCAAGATAATATCGCCCTCCGCCTTGAGTTGCTTTTGCGATATAGTAAACACTTATCTTGCTTCAACCCAACACTTTCAGTAAAAGAATAGTTAAGTTTTTTAAGATATGTTTTAGCTTTTTCTTCGGTAGTAAATTTAATCATAAAGACCTCCATAGCCCGATTGGTTGCACCAAGCATAGCAGACCTGTCAAGCCTAGTAATACTTAAAGGTTAATAAGAATTAAAAGGTACAGTCTAAATTAAATAATAAAGGTACAATATGATTAAGGTACAATATCGCCCTCAATCATTCGCAGGAGGATTTTTGTCGCCATTATAAATACTTAATTAAACAGTTTATTAAGGTGGACGACTGCCAAAGATAACAAGCACAACGAAGTTGTACCTTTTTACTGCGAAAAGCTTGGAACA
>Ga0181411_1001002_pt1 | contig 10422 bp, 18 predicted proteins | sample 34SPOviralmetaG_FD_130114 | JGI IMG/M metagenome (GOLD analysis project Ga0181411, IMG submission 130114) | Marine viral communities from the oligotrophic San Pedro Time Series (SPOT) site, San Pedro Channel, CA, USA - 34 SPOT_SRF_2012-07-09 | ecosystem: Environmental > Aquatic > Marine > Strait...
ATTATCTTGCAGAGCAATTTCCATCTACCGGATATAATCAAAGTATTAAACCCTTACATTCAGATTTTATAAGAAGGTCAAGCGGTAACCAATCACCTTACTATCAAACATTAGGTGAAGGTGCGGCACAATATTTTGTTGTTATGTGGCATGATGTAAGTGAATATTCCAATGGTCGTAAAAGTACATTTGAAGCAATTTTATATGAAACAACAAATGAAATAGAATTTTTATATGAAGAAGTAAACATAGATAACCATGATGCAAGTATTGGTTTGCAATATAGCATGACTGACTATGTAGAATATCTTTGGTATGACGACACTAACCAAACATCTTTAGAACGAACAAGTTTTGCTATTACAACAAAAGAAGAAGTAGATGAAAGTTTTACATCATTAAGTTCAACTTGTTTAGAAAATAGCAATGTAAGTATTTATTGTTCTATTTATGATTTAGATACAAATAATGTTGATGTATTAAATGAAAATTCTTTTTTAGATAACATTTATGGCATTGAAAATAATGATGCAGATATTTATGGGTTTGACCAAGATGAATTAATTTATGGCAATGTCTTTACAATAAGTGTTGAAAATGATTACTTTGATGAACAAGAGAGTGTTGACCTCATAACAAACCTCGACACTCTCGACACCCCCCAAGATAATGATGAATTTATAGACAATAATGTTTTAATAGAGCCTATTGAAAACATATTATTAATTGATGAAGGGTTTGAAGATATAGGTTTTGAAATTACATCAATATCAGAATTACCAATTATAGATATAGAAAGTGACAACATAGATATTGTTGAATTAGAAATTATAGAAGAATTTTTTGAAGAAGAAATAATGGAGGATATTGAAGAACTTGAGGAGGTTGAAGAAGAACAAAATGAACAAATAGAAATTGTTGAAGAAAATGAAGAAGAAGAAGAAGAAAACAATAATCAATCAATAGAAGTATCACTAGAAACTAATAGGCAAGGCGTAGAATTTGTAAATCAAAATGTATCATCATCAAGCCAACAAGAACAAACCAATAATCAAGTTGTTTCATCAAGTGTTAGTTTTGATGGTTCAGGTATAAACAATCAATCTACACAAGAAACACAACAACAAAATACAATTCTTTCTAATATAAACATTGTCCCTATTGATATGGGTCAAGGTTTAGGTGCAACTCAAATAGCAAGTGTTGAGATAACTAGCGTAGATTTGACAACACAAATTGAAACTCTAACAACGCAAGTCATGTCTATTAGTGAAGCACAACAAATAGAACAAAATTTTATAGAAAATAAAAAAGAAGAAATACAGGCACAAATCAATAGTCAAAATGAAACAGGAGAATATTCAATAACTTTACAAGATGACATTATAGGGCTTATGGGTTTTGTGCCTAACTTTAACCAATATTATATAAAGCTACCGGATAGACAAAATTTCTATCAACCAACCCAAATATATACAAATAATATTTTATATGATAACAACAATGCTATGGGTTCGTTAATTGGCATTTCAAACGCAAGACATAATATAATGCGTGGTCAATCAACAATAGAACAATTAAATAGGAGATACGAATGAACGATTTAATAAAAAAGGCACAAACTTATGTAATGCTTGTTGGGCTTATTGGTGGGATAGGTTCAGGCTTTTATGGATATGGACAGCTTATGTTAAGAGTTGACCAAATAGAAGCAAGAGAATTTGAAAGTGTTGACTTAGCACCACTAGAAACACAAATAGCTATTTTAGAAGAAAAGGTTGGCAAGTTAGAAAAAGCTGCCGACAACAACAAAAATCCTTTAGCACAATGAAAAAAGAACATAACGACATAGATGGTCTAAAAGCATTTTTAATAATATTATTAATGTTAGTTGGGTTTATTGCTATACAGGTTCAACTAAGTTTTTAACAAAAATAGTGCATTTTTCACCCATGATTTGCAATTAATATCAAGGTTGCTTTTTCAAATGATTTTACCAAAATAACCCCTAATCACTTAGGGGTTATCTCGTTTGGAGAACGAATTAAAACTTTTATTGATGAACACATTTATGATTATTTTTATTATTGTGTTTAGTCATGTTATACATGGTAGGGAATGGTATTCATTAGACCTTTGTATTGCCGCTTGTTCACAAAGAAAAAGGCGAAAAATTACAAATGAAATTGATGATGAATTAATCATATAATTGTATAAACGCAACCTATTTGTGTTGCCAATATAACAATATAAACAACACTAAAAAAATACTTTTCTAAAAAAATCTTACTCATAACAAACCTCTTAATTTGTTATATACCTTTTGTTTTTTCGTTCAAGTAAAATACATTCAAAACAAAAAAAAGAGGGTTAAAAAACCCTCCTTTTAATTTTATATTTTGTCTTTTATTATTTATCTCCCCATCTTACAGGTACTTCCATCTCTGATGAATAATGAATGTTATTAAATACAACTTCTATTCCACTTGGCTCTATACCAAACTGCATTAAACCTTTTACACTTTCAACACTTTCATCGGCAAATATTAATCCTTTTGATTTTAAAGAAGTTAAGACACCACCAATACTTTTCATAGACATATCAGAAGTAGCTGGCATGATACTAATATCTAGTGCATCAATATAAGCTCTTGCATATTCTATTAAATCATCTAAGTCATTTTCTTCAGTAATTGCATCAGTATAACCACTTTGTGATAATGTAAGTTTATATATTGAAGTAAGAACTTGAGCTTCTTTGTTTGTAAGTTTTATAGTGTTAGTCATTGTTTTTTCTCCATAATTAATTAACAATATATACAGAATATATATACTGACAATATTTGTCAATACATAAAATACACTTTTTTTATATTTTTTTTATTAATACTTGACCACAATTACGAACACTTATAAACATTATATATGGATAGTTTAGATTTAAAAAAATTGCCACTTATTTTAAAGCCAGATGAATGTTCAAATGATGAATACCATAATGGTTTTTTAAAAGATTTTTATGGTTCATCAACAATATCATCATTTGCATATTTAACACCCATTGAAGCTAAATTAAAAAATGATGAAGATTTTGCTGATACTATGGCAACAAGGCTTGGCAGTGCTTTTCATTTTATTATGGAGGATGAAAAAACTTATAAAGAAAATGTTATTTTTACAAAGTTAGATAACCGGTACAAAGAATATAAAGAATTAGCAAGTTCACTAAAAGAAGGTCAAATATTAATTCACGAAAAATTTGCCGGTGATATTCGAGGAATGAAAGTGTCTATGTTTAATCATAGCCTTAGTCATTATGTTAATACTATGGAGGCAAAAAAAGAATGGTCATTTGCTTACCAAGATGAATATGGGTTAAAAGTTAAAATTAGACCTGACTTTATAAGAAAAGGTATTAAAGATAAAAACAAAGATATTATTGTTGATTTTAAAAGTACAAAATCAGTTAATCCAAAAAGTTTTTCTAAATCTGTAAAAGATTATAATTACCATATACAAGCGGCACATTACATTGAGACTTATCAAAACATCACCGGTAAAGAAGTTGAAGAATTTGTATTTGCATGTGTTGAAAAAACATTTCCTTACCTTTGCAATTTTTTTACGCTTGGATATAAGACACTAAAAGAAGGCAACATTGCCTTAAATCATGCAAAAAAGAAATTAAGGTATTGTTTAGATACAGATGACTATGGTGGTTATGAAGAAACTTACAATGAAGATAAACAACCAATACCAACAACTATTGATATTGGTAATTTTAATTTTGAATATATAAATCCTTATGAGGAGGACATGATATGAATGAAAAACAAATAGAAATAACAAAAGATGAATATTTGGCTATGCAAAATGAATATGATGAAACAATGAACCATTATGACAAAGATGGATATTGTCATTTTTGTGGGCGGCATCAAGATGAAGGCATACATTACAAGTGTTGGAGATAGGAGGTATTAATGAGTAATAGAAATGAAATAGCAAATAAATTAAAAAAATTGTTAGGTGATATTGACCAACAAAAGTTTGGTGAAATTACTTGGACATTACCACAAAACAAAAACTTATACATTATAACAAATAAAGGTTGTCAAATGATAGCCGCTAAACAAGGTTTATATGTTCATTATGACCAACCAATAGTTATACAAGATAACATTGTTATAAAAGCAAAAGTTATAACAAAGGATGATAATTTAATTGAAAGTTTTGGTGAAGCAAATAGTAAAAATTGTCGTAATCCTTACCCTATATCTATGGCAGAAAAAAGAGGACATGATAGGGTCATATTAAAAGCCTGTGATGTTTATGGTGATATTTATAGTGAAGAAGAAAATCTTGAAGAATTTAAAAAGCCTACAACAATACATGAACCTGAACCAATTGGTTTAGAAGAAGTAAAACACAAAAATAAATTAGAAGGTTTTATGTTTGAAATTGATAACATAAAAAATCAAGATGAATTTGATAGTGCTTGGGGTGACTTGCAAGTAAGATTAAAAAGTTCCGGCTTTACAACACCGGACAAACAAAAAATTCATAGTCACATAATTAGTAAATTTAAAATTAATAATAAATAGGAGAAAATATGAGTAGTTTAAACAAAGTTATGCTTATAGGTAATTTAGGTAATGACCCTGATATTGTAAATGATGGAAAAATTGGCAAGTTATCTGTTGCAACAAGTGAAAGCTGGAAAGATAAGTCATCAGGTGAAAGAAAAACAAAAACCGAATGGCATAGAGTGGTAATTTTTAATGAAGGTTTAGTTAGAATTGCTGAACAATACTTAAAAAAAGGTTCTAAAGTTTATCTTGAGGGTCAATTACAAACTAAAAGTTATACTGACAAAGATGGTGTTGAAAAATATACAACCGAAATTGTATTACAAAATTACAATGGCACACTAACTATGTTAGGTGAAAACAATGGTGGTCAAGCATCAACACCTTCACCAAAAAACAATACAGTTATAGATGATGATATACCTTTTTAAGCAATGAAAGTTACAATTAATAAAGATACAGCATTTTATGTTATTCCAACAAAAGACTTGTTAAGAATTTGTATTAACAATGATTGTTTTGAAAAAAATATGACCATTGATGGCTATTTTAATTTAATTACAAGTTGCTTGGATGCTATTCAAGAGATGAGGCGTGATGAATAAAGCATTAAATTCTACTATAAAAAAAATATGTTTTGATTATGAAGTTACCCTAAATGATATAAAATCATCAAGGCGTAACCCAAGAATAATTGAACCTAGATGGTTGTGTTGGGAATTATACAAAAATCATTCTTATCATTCTTTTCCTAAAATTGGTTTGATATTTAATCGAGACCACTCAACTATAATTCAAGGTTTAAAAAAAATTAAAACTAGGTATGGTGATAAGATAAAAAAATACGAAAAATTTTACCATGAAGAAAAAGAAAAATATTTGGACAAAGACTAAAATTAAAGATGTGGCTTGTGCGGCTTGCGGTAAAATGATTAATATGAATGGTGATGGGTGGGTGGTGAATGGGAAAGGTCAAATTGTTCATTATGGTGCTTTTACAGAATTTAAAGACCATTGTTTTAATAAATTAATCAAATAAACGCTTATACAAACGAAAAAAAAACTTTTATATAGTAAAACACCTTTATTTCCAACTATTGCCTGAAAGCCACGAAACAAGGCTATGGCGTGTTCCACTTAAAATAGGGTAAACTTTGTGCATTAAAAAGGCAGGAAAACAAATCATGTCACCTTTTTGTCTAGGAATAACAAAATCATCAACTTTATCAACTTCCACTTTTATGTCACCACCGGAATAATCTTTTGTGTTACTAAGTTGTGTTATAATTGTAAGTTTTCTATTTGGAATATGTGTATTTAAGTCTGACCAATTAATGTCCATGTGGTTGTCATACTTTCCACCCTTATTATAAGTCAAAAATTGTATTGGCTCGGCAAAACCTTTTATATCAAAATTGTAATATTTTTCATTTACAGTTTGACCAAAATCACTAATGACTTCTGAAACAAAACTTAAATCAATATCATCTGCACCAAATGATTTTACTTGCACATTTCTATAAGCATTGTTTTGACCACCGGACAAACCACCATTTAATGTTTTTTTCTTGTTCATTAAAGAATGTATTTGTTTTATTTGGTCATCACTTAACGCATTTTTTAAGTGCGTTACTTGTGGTGTTGACATTTTTAATCTGTTTCAGATTTTTCAGTAGTAATTGTAATTTCTATATCTTGACCTTTTGGAACATCTGCGTTCAAAAATAGTCTTGAAGAACTGCAACCAACTAATATAAATGCTGACAATAAAATTGTAATTCCAACACTAAAGCTACCTACTGATAATTTTGTAAATATATTCATATTTTCCTCTAATTATAGTTTGCACTATATTACTTGTTTACAAGCCTATTAGCAAACCAAAAACTAATTATGCAACTAAACAACGCCATACTTTCTTCTGACCATGCGGCTTGAATTGCCTTTAATGGTTCGTCACCTTCTTGTATTCCAACAATTACTTGTGCAATAGTCACAACACAAAAAACTATAAACATACAATATGTAATGACAGGTCTAACACTTGCTGATAAAGCGGCAATAAACTTTGATGGGTTTGCTTTAGAAAGCTGCTGGTCATGTTGGTAAACAGCTTTTGTTTGTTCGGTTATTGATTTAACAGTTTCTTCTTTAATTTTTAAAGCAGACAATTCTTTTGCCATCTTTATTTTATTTTCTTGAAGCAATAATTCATGTTTCATGTTTTGTTTTGCTTGAAAAAAATCTAAAATTTTTGGCATAAAACCTGTGCCAAATCCTAATAAAGAACCTAATAAACTAATCATTTTTTCTTTTTGCGTTTTTTCTTTGGAAAACCAGCTTTCATATTTGCATAAGATTTAGCAGATATAGTTGATTTTTTCTTAGTACGACTTGTTACAGCTTTTTTTCTTTTATTTATGTTTCTATATAATGACATTTAGTTCTCCTACCATTTAGTTTTTGACGACCAATAAGCTGCGGACATTTTACCTTTAGCAATATTTTTACCATGTCTAGCTTTAAAACTTTTTCGTCTTGCTTTTTGTTTTGTTGTTTTAGGATTTTTACCTGCACCACTTACACCTTGCTGACCAAAACGAATTGTCTTTATTTTATCACCTTCTTTAGCAACAACAACATGGCTTTTTGTTTTATGTTTTGGAGTGCGTTTTGCTTTATTAAATCCACTTACTCCGGCTCTTGTTAATCTTGGGTCTTTTGACATATCAACCTAACTACATAAACATTTATTAAATAATGTATTTTTTATTATATTAAAGGTGTTTCTTTCATTTTCAATAGTCATTTGTTTTTCATATATTTTTTTTGTTTTATTGTTTATTGGTAATATGAATTGTGCAATTCTTATATCTAAGGCTACTAAAATTAAAAAATCAACTTCATTATCATTATAAGGTCTTTTATCGCTACCATAGGCAGTTTGAAAATTGTATCTTAAAGACTTACCATCATTTTCATTATAACATTTAGCTGTTGCCTTAACTTGTACCCTCATTGGTTTTTGGTCAAACCATGCAACAATATCATATTTGTCTTTGCTAACTAAGTCGTTTTCAATCCCATAGCTTAACAAAACAGAACTAGCTAAAAGTTCTCCCTGCAAACCAATTTTTGTGGACATTTTAGGTAAACGCTATCTTTAATAATAAGCAGATAGATGATGCACTTGCACCAATCATAATGGCTTCTATTCTATACAGTCGTCTATCTATTGCCCCATATCTGTCGGCACAAGCACCAACATGGTCATCAATTTTTTGGTTTACAAGAGATGCTGTTGGTTTAGTAGGCATGATTATTCCTTATTAGATTTGTGTTATTAATTATACTACTCTTACTTTTAAGTTATTAGCAGCAAGTGCTGTTATTCGTACTTTGTTTTGGGCAGGAGCATCAAAATCATAATCAGTGCCTAAGATTGCTCCTTTGTTTAATATATTAGCATCATAGTTAATAGATAGACCATCACTAGAAGGAATTGTAGTGCCTGCAGCTATTGAGTACTCATTTACATCATCTCCACTATACCCAGTAATAAACATTTTAGTGCCGTCTGTACTAAAAGCTATTCCAGTTGGATTATTTTCTTGCGAAGCTACAGAAAAGTTTTCAGAATAGCTTGCTGTAGACACATCAAAGCCTGTGCTTAAGTTATATTTATTTACCTCAGTACCATTAGCTCCAATAATAAACATTTTAGTTCCATCACTATTAAAAGCTAATCCAAGTGGTTCTGATTCTTGAGAAGCTACAGAAAAACTATCTGTGAAGCTTGCTGTGCTTACATCAAAACCAGTAGATAAAGCATATTCATTTACATCATCACCAATATCACCGACAATAAACATCTTAGTTCCGTCTGTGTTGAAAGCTATATCTCTAGGAGCTGTGTCTTGGGAAGATACAGAGAAGTTTCTTGTGTAACTTGCTGTGCTTACATTAAATCCTGTACTTAGTGCATATTCATTAACATCTTGTCCTGCAGAACCGACAATAAACATTTTCGTTCCGTCTGTGTTAAAAGCTATTCCTTCTGGAGATACTTCTTCACCAGATACATCAAAATCTCGTGTATGAGAGGCTGTTGATACGTCAAATCCTGTAGTTAAAGCGTATTCACTTACATTATCATTAGCTTGACCAATAATAAACATCTTAGTTCCGTCTGTGTTAAAAGTTATTCCCATTGGAAGTGTATCTTGAGAAGCTACAGAAAAGTTTTGTAAATAAGAAACTTTTGATAAATCAAAGTTTGGAGATAAATCAAAAATAATTGCTAAATCTAAATCATTACCTAATGTAAAGTGGTTGGCATCTGCTACAGCATCTAACTGAGTTTTGTTCATTCTATTTACAGAAGTACCCATAGACTCTTGTAAGGTGGCTAGTTCAGTATTAGTTGCACCATTAGCCCAAGTTGTTGAACCATAAGTACTATTAGAGTTATATTGCCAAGTGCCTGAGTTATTACGGACAATAGACCTTATACCATTAGTGTTATGTGCAATTTTCCAAATAGCTCTATCATCAGTAGATACACAATAATGAACACTTCCATCACCTGCAGCTTCATCAGCAGTCATTGAATTTATGTCAGTCCAATAAGTAGAGTCTGTAGAGTTTTTTGTGTGTACTGCATGATAACCTGTTGGAGTTATCATATTTCCTAATGCGTATTCATTTACGTCATTTCCTGTATTACCATTAATAAACATTTTAGTTCCGTCTGTACTAAAAGCAATGCCTTGTGGGTCGGTGTCTTGTGCAGTTACAGAAAAACTTGTACCAGAATAAGTTGCAGTACTTAAGTCAAATCCTGTAGTTAAATTATATAGATATACTCCATCACTAGTGCTACCAACAATAAACATTTTAGTGCCATCTGTGTTAAAAGCTAAACCAAAAGGGTCACCTGCTTGTGTATTTACAGAAAAGTTTCTTGTGTAACTTGCTGTAGCAACATCATAAGCTCCACTTAGAGTATATTCGTTTACATCTTTTCCAGTATATCCAAGCAAAAACATTTTAGTGCCATCTGTGTTAAACTGTACTTGACGTATATTAGTGTCTTGACTAGTTGCATTAAAAGCTCCTGCGTAAGAAGAGGTAGCTGCATTAAACGCTGTACTAAGGATATATTGATACACACCATAATCGTATCCACAAACAAACATTCTAGTGCCATCATTGTTAAAGCACATACCAGTTACATTTGTTGTTTGAGAAGATACACTATAAACGCCAGTAGCATCAAAACTTGCAGTAGATACATCAAAACCTGTGCTAAGGTTGTATGGGCTTACGTCATTACCTGCATCCCCACTTATAAACATTTTAGTTCCATCTGTATTAAAAGCTACTCCATTTGGGGATGTTTCTTGACTAGACACGGAAAAAACTTGTGTATAAGTAGCCTCAGATATATTAAAAGTTTGGTCTAGGAAAGACAACTCTAAATCACCATCAGTTGTATTATATACAACAGCATACATATACCAAGAACCTGAAGCTACTTGAGCGTAAGACGTAGGAGTAGAAGTTTGTGAAACTGAACCACTAGTAGCTGTAAGAACAAATTTACCACTATTAGCTTCAATAGTTTTGCCTACATCAGCAGATGCAAATGAACCTGAGCCAAGAGTAACTGTAGAAAATCCTAATGCGTATTCATTTATATCTTGTCCAGTGTTTCCTGTAACAAACATTTTAGTGCCATCTGTGTTAAAAGCTATTCCTGTTGGTGATGTTTCTTGTGAACTTATATCAAAAGCCTGCGTATAAGAAGCTGTAGAAACATCAAAACCTGTGG
>Ga0181411_1001006_pt1 | contig 10388 bp, 12 predicted proteins | sample 34SPOviralmetaG_FD_130114 | JGI IMG/M metagenome (GOLD analysis project Ga0181411, IMG submission 130114) | Marine viral communities from the oligotrophic San Pedro Time Series (SPOT) site, San Pedro Channel, CA, USA - 34 SPOT_SRF_2012-07-09 | ecosystem: Environmental > Aquatic > Marine > Strait...
ATCAGTAGTATCACTATTCCTTTGTATTTTGATATACCTGGGACAAGTAGCAGAAGTAGCGTCTTGGTCTATATTTTCTATATTTTGAAAAAGTGTTGAATTATTTTGAAATAAAGCAGTAGGCACAGTTGGAATATCAGTTGTTAATGCTATAGTATTATTGAGATTAGTAGTTGTAGGAAAAGTAAAATTTTTAGCAACATTTTTAAAAGTTAATGTATCTGTATCATTACCAATAGTAATATTGGTTGAGGCGTGTTGATAAAATCGTTCCTTATTGGGTGTTTGAATATCACTACACCTATTAATATAAATATTATCGTCACTACCATTATTACCAAGGGTTAATAATGTTCCAGCATAATTAAATATATTCCTTGTATTAGAATTTTTAATATTATTAATAACTGGTGTTGTTAATGTTTTATTAGTTAATGTATCTGTTGTTGCTCTTCCCACTAATGTATCAGTAGAAGTAGGTAATGTTAATGTTCCACTATTTACAATAGTGCTAATGTTAGGACTTGTTAATGTTTTATTTGTTAATGTATCACTTGTATTTCTTCCTATTAATACATCAGTAGAAGTAGGTAATGTTAAAGTTCCATTATTTATAATACTAACTAAATCAGTAGCATTTCCTATTGTTAAAGTTGTTCCAGTATAAGAAGCAATATTTCTATCATTTGAATTTTTAATACTACTAACATTATTTAATTTAATCAAATCAGTCGTATTACCCAAAGTGAAAGTATCATTTACTGCTTCATAAAAAAATAATATTCTGTTCTCTGTATTAGAAACTGTTTTTAATCTACTGATATAACAATCGTCCGTTGAATTTCCTATTTGAACTGAACTATTACTATTAACATATTGTATAATATCACGATTTAAATAATTAGTAATTTTAATATCTGTTTCTGTAAATTTTAATTTACCGTTTGCTGTTGTAATAATTGTATTATCTCCAAATTGTTTAAATTCACTACTATATGAACTATTAGTTAATTTAAATGCTACTTGTCCTGTATCAGTTCTCTTCATTTCAACAGAAGAAATAGTAGATTGATTTAAATTTACTAAACTACCTGATGAAACAGTCCAATTTGAAGAAGTTGAATGATCCCCATATTCTAATGCTGTTCCTCCACTATTGACTTGTATTATTTGTCCTGCTGTTCCTATATTAGATAATCCCTTCATACTAATAGTAGAACTTACACTTGAAGTTTCAACTACTTCTAATGGTAATGTCCCTGTTATAGCATTAATATATATATTAGTATTACCTGCTAATCCATTTAAACTTCTTACACTCATATAATTAATTATAATATTATTTTTTTATGATTATAATTTAAAAATAAAATATTATAATAAAGTATAATGCCTCCAAAAAAAAAGGTTCAAAATACCGAAGAAAAACCGACTGAAACCGAAGAAACCCTAAAACAAGAACCTTCTAATGAAGAGGAACAAACAATACAAAAACCAAAAAAACCAAAAAGGGTTATGACTGAAAAACAAAAAGCAAATTTTGTTAAATTACAGGAGGCAAATAAGATAAGATATGAAGCAAAAAAGAAATTAAAAGAACAGGAAACAAATAATAAAATACAAGAAGTAGAATTAACAAAAGAAGAAGAAAAAGAAATAAAAGATTATAATAAATCATTTGGATTAAAAAATGATAAAGCACCTATTAAAAAAGAAGTAGCAGAAGAGGTAGAAAGTGAAGAGGAAGTAGTAGTTAAGAAAAAACCAAAAAAGAAAAAGAAACAAAAAATAGTAATAGAAGAAGATAGTAGTAGTGATAGTGAAAATGAAATAATTATAAGGAGAAGTAGAGGTAAAAGTAAAAGTAAAAAACAACAATTACATAATGAAGGATATAATAATGATTTATTATTAGAACAAAAAAAAGAAGAAGTTAAGGAAGAGAAGAAGGAAGAACCTAAAAAAGAAGAAGAACCCCTTAACAAAAAATATAGTGCTAAACAAATATTAAAAGGAATAGGTTTATAATAAAAATTTTTTCTAATTGATTTTTTTTTTATATTATATAATATATAAATGGTAATTAGAGAAGAAAAAAAAATGTTAAAGGGACAACCACTATCAAGAGGAGAGAAAACAGAATATAGGAGAAAAAAATTAGTAGAGGTAAGAAAAGGAAGTGGTAGTGGAAGACCAGTAATGTCAAGGTCAAAAACAAAAGGAACATTTAATAATCCATATAGACAAGCATATATGAATGAATTACGAGAAAGGGAAATATTAGCATTACAAACAAGAATGGAAGAATTTAACATGGAACAACAAGGAAAATTAGATTAAAAAAATATAATATAAATATATATGGTTGAATTAGTTGAGAGAGATACTAAAAATGATATTGAATTAACTGGATATAATTTTTTATGTGATGATATTATATGTGATAAAATAAAATATCCATTACCAAATAAAACATTTAAGATTGGTATAATAGGTAAAAGCGGTAGTGGAAAAACTAATTTATTAAGAAACCTAACAGAAAAATTAGGTAAGAATAGTATATATGCTCGTAAATTTAGTAATGTATTTTATATTAGTCCTTCTATTAAAAGTATGGATAAGAAACCAAAATTACCATTAGATAGATTTTATAGTAGTTTAAAAGACTTACCTACTATTGTAGATAGAATGGCGAATGAGGAAAATATGGAAGGAAGAACATTATTAATTATGGATGATATAACTAATGAATTAAAAACTACTGGTGATATGGGAGAACAATTAAAAACAATATATCAAAATAATAGACATTTAGGAAGACCAATAGTAAATGAAGATAATGGTGAAATAGAAGAAGCAGGTGCTATGAGTTCAATAATATTATCTCAAAGAACAAATAATTTACCAAGATTTATTAGATCTCAATTAACACATATTATATTGTTTGATTGTCGTTCTACTAAAAGTGAAATGATGACTATATTTGAGGAGTTCTTCCATTGTGATAAAGATGTATTTAATGAAATATTAAGACGAACTTATGATAATCCAAAAGAAAAATATAATTTTTTATTTATTGATTTAGGTAATAGTAAAGTGTATAAGAATTTTGATACAGAATTTATTATTCCAAAAAATTATATATAAATAAAATTAAAATATTTAAATTAAATTATTAATAAGCACAAATAATATTTTGTAAAATATCTGTATCAAACTTATCATTTAATATTCTAATAATAGTTTTTTTTTGTTTATTTTTTTTATCTAATTTTGTATATAAATTAATTAACTTATTATGTTTATTTTTATGAAAATTATATTTAGCAATATTTTTAAATATAATTATAATTAAATCATTATCACACCAGTTTTCCTTAATATACCAATAAGCATACTGATTAATAATTTTTGCTTCATTATCTATACGATAATTAAACATATCACAAAATATATCTTCACTCTCATAATTATCTACTAACCATTCCTTAATATATTTTAATAATCTAATACTTGTTTTAAAATCTAATGTATAAGATTTATTATATTCTTCTAAAATATTATTATAACCCCTATTAAATGTATTTTCAATAATATCTTCTCTAATATAATCACAAAAATCTCCTTCATTATCAAAATTATACCAAATATCACGATCAACAGTATCCATAAAATCATCTACTAAACTATTAGAAAATATTTCATCAATTCCCACTTCAATATCATACATATTACTATAGGACATATTGCTTGTTTTGTGTTTTTAGCGTCTTAATTAAAAATAAATAAAAATCAATTTTAAAAAAAAAAAATTATAATTTATTAAAATTCTGTAAATCGTATAAATCGCAAATATTAAAATTTATTTATTTTTTTTTAATTACATTCTTCTTCAAAACAACAATCACAAAAATCCCAAAATCGTCTGCTATTATCCTCTTCCCAATCAATATTTCTACTTGCTGGTCTAATATCACAATTTATACAAGTTGGAGGTGTATTAAGTTTTTTATTTTCTTCTTCAAGTATCATAATTTTTTCTTCAAGTTTATTAATTTGTTCTTGTAGTTGTTTATTGGAAGGCATATTGTTTTAGTGTCTTAATTAAAAATAAATAAAAATCAATTTTAAAAAAAAAAATAAAAAAAAATAAATATTTTTTGGCGTAATACGAAGTCTAACTAACTCCTTAAAAATAATAAATAAATATTAGACTAATAAAAAAAAAAAAAAAAAAAAAATATTTTGAAATCTGAAAATAGTTTGTAGGGTGAGATTCGTGCGATTTTGCGATTTAGGCGTTTTATAAAATATTTATTTTATCATATTTATAATTTTTGTTGAACCATAACCAATAGCGATTAATTGATATGGTGTTAATGATAAATTATTTCTACAACAAGGACATTTCCAACCAATACCGCAACAATGTTTAGCGTCGCATTCGCAACTATGTAATAATTTTTGAAGACAAGTTAAACAAATTGGATGGTTGTTAGAACAAGTTAAATAATGTTTAGTTGTAGTATAACATACAGGACATTCCATATTTGGTTGATTAATAGCAGACATATTGCTTGTTGTTTGTTTTATCGTCTTAATTAAAAATAAATAAAAATCAATTTTAAAAAAAAAAAATATAATTTTTTAAATTTGCGATTTATACGATTTAGCGTTTTATAAAATATTTAAATTTAATTCACACTTTTTACAAATAGAATATTTCTTATATTTATAAAAGGGTAGAGGATTATTAAACCATTTAACATATTTTTTTTTTTTATCACATACTTCACAATACGAAAATCTATTGTTTTCTATACATAGATAATTATTTAAAATATCTTCAATATTTATATTATTTGATGCTTGAATAGATATTTTCTTCTTAATTAAAAATAAATAAAAATCAATTTTAAAAAAAAAAAATATATAAAATTTAAAATTTGCGATTTATACGATTTAGCGTTTTGAAATTAATATGCTTGAAATCCTAAATCATTTTTTATTTTTAATTGTAATTTTAATAATTTTTCATATTTTTTTGATTTACCTAAAATATACGCTGTTGTAAGGTTTAATATTTGTTCGTCTAATGATTGATTACTATATACTCCATAAAAATTTAATTGGTCTAATGTTAATGTTTCTATCCACCTTACAAATTTATTAACCATAATTTCATTTTCATTAGTATTATCACTATTCATTTTGTTCTTAATTAAAAATAAATAAAAATCAATTTTAAAAAAAAAAAATATAATTTTTAAATTTGCGATTTATACGATTTATACCTTCTTATAAATCATTTGTTGTGTTTGAATAGAATGTCGCATATCAGTAGCAATTTTATCTAATTTTTTATTAGTAAGGTCAGGAGATAAATTAGAAATATAAATATGTCTTAAATCACTACTACTAATTTTTTTATTAAAATGTGTTAAAAATATTTTTTGTAATAATTTAGTTAGTCCATTAGTAGATAGTCTATTATCTTCTGTATTTTCTAATAAATAATTTTTTTCTTCTTCTAATCTAATATTAATTAATTTATTTAAATATTTATTTAATATACTACTCTTATTTATTTTATATGTAGTAGAACCCATTTTTTTATTAACCTTATCTTGATTAATTAATATTTCGTTTTTATCATTATTAGTAATTAAATAATTTTCACTTGTTAATAAATCGTCCTTTGGTTCAGTAATAATTAATGTAGCATAATTATTTCGTAGTGGAGGAATATACTTACCTTCATATAATAATAATAAAACGAAATCTTGTAATAAATATTTATTAGTAGGGTTATTATCTATTGTTTTTCTAAATTTTTTTATTACTTCTTGAAACTCACTAATATTAATATGTTTATCTTCAACCTTATTATTTTCTAAATATTGTTTATTAACCTTCTCTATTAATTGTTCCCAATATGTTTGTATTGCTTCTCTAATTTTATTTATTTTAATAGGTTTAACATTATAATATTTATCTATATCAGTAATATACATAATAATATTTAAGGCATTATTAACATAATTTTTTTTAGTAGCATTAGAAAAATCATTTTCAGGTTTATCTAAATAATTTTTTACCATATCAAAATTAACAATAATTTTTGCTAAACCCTCCATGTTAATATCTTGATTATTATTAACAGACTGAAATAATTTTTTTAGTTGATCTCGGTATATTTTAATACTACTTGGTTTAGGTTCAGTATAAGGTTTTTTTTTATCCTCCTTATTATTTTTAATCGCTTCAATAATAAGTTTATCAATAGTTTCAGTATCCATTATACTATTATATTTATTTGTTTTTAAATAGTTTATTTTTAAAAAATCAATTTTATAAAAATTATATTTATGATATTTGAATGTGAAAATAAAAAAATTATATTTTTTCATTTTTAAAATTGATTTTTATTTATTTTTAATTAAGACCTAAAATGAAGTTTAATATCAAACTACCCTATGACGAAACACGAAATATTGAAAGTGAAGAAAACATACTTGACTTATTATGTAATAATAGTGTTGAGTTAAAAAAATCTACTGAACCTAAAAAATTATTTAAGGATATATATATTAATAAATATGGATTAGACGCTCATAGTTGGTGTGAAAAAAATGGTGAAGTAGTATTTGATATAGATTATCCAGAGCGAGATATTAAAATACAACTATTACATAGATTAACTGATAAAAAAATTTATAAAAAATTTGACCCACTATTACAAAAATTATGTTTTAAATCAGTAGAACCACATATAGAAGAATGTTTTAAATCAGTAGAAGAAGAATTTGAAAAACAATGTAATGAAGAGAATATAAAAAAAAAAGATTTAAATACGAAACCTTGTATGCTTAAAAAACTATATGCTGAAATATTATTAGCAGGTAGTCAAGATTGTCCTAATCGTTGTTTTCTATTTGCTTATTGTTATAAATTATTAAATCCTGATGTAGAATTAGTTTGTGGTTCTATGGGTTGGGAAGGAGAAGATGGAGAACCTCATTATGAATGGGGTTAATTAAATAGTATATTATAAATTAAAAATATAAAAAAAATTTTTTTAAAATTGATTTTATTTTATTTTATTTATATTTATAATGGGTAATAATCAACTTGTAGGACAATATGTTAGTGAAGAAGAACTACGACAAGAATTCCTTAATTTAGTTAAATACAAATTAATATGTATAGATAGAAAATATATTAATAATCAAGAACATTTAAATTGTTTATTTCGTAGTGGTTTAAGTGAAGATATGTTTGTTTCCATAACAAATTATACTGGGAGAAGGACTAATAATTCATATTATAGAAGACGAATAATTACAAGGTTAATACTTGTAAAATATTTATATAATTGGTATTCAAATAGTATATTATAAATATATAAACCATATAGAATTATGTTAAGAAATATATATAAGAAGCAGTTATGAGAAAATATCTGTATGTCTATGATAGTCCTAATATGACTTATAGGACTTGTAAAATTAATGATTTAATTGAGAAGGTAAATATGTTAGAACAATTAGATTTTAATGATAGATTAACTCCTGATAAATTACATAATTTTTTTCAAGGTAAAACAAAAAAAACGAATTATGTAGTTTCAAGGTGTATGAGAAGTAGGATTTAATTTTACTACTAAATCATCAAATAATTTAGATTTAACTAATAATTTATGTTTTTCACTTTTTAAATGTTTTTTAACAGAACTATAATTTAATTTACAACCACAAAAACAATGATATTTTGGTTGTATTATATTACTTGTTATACTATCTATATAATTATAATCCATATATATATTATTTATTTATTTTTTAAGTATTTTACTAAATAAAAAAATTATTATTATATTTTAAATTGTATATTATCAAATCGCAGAAATCGCACAAATCTCACTCGTCAAACTATTTTCATATTTGAAATTAAATTTTTTTTTTTTTTAATCACTCTCATATTTATCACTATCTTCTTCGTCCCAATTAGGTATTGATTGAATTGTATTTTCAGATTGTTCTTCTTCTTCATTATCACTATCATTAGGTGTATTATGTTTATTATAATCTTCTAATTTTTTTGTGATAGTAGGTTCAATTTCAACCTTATAATATACCTTATTTAAATATCCCCCCTTACCAGTTAATTTAATTTTATTTCTTGTAATTTCTCTCTTATAATAATTAGAAGTAAAACAACTATTTTTAAGATTATTAATAAATGATTTTCTTGAATAATTTTTCTTATCATTTGGTTCTAATGTTTTATAATAATTACTACCAGTAAATTTATTATATAACTCGTCCCCACTAACATAATCCATACCTAATTGATAATAAGAATTATAATTAGGGTCGTCTTGAAGTTCTAAATTAAGATACTCATTTATAAAATCAGCAATAATATCTTCACTCTTAATATACTCTTGACTATTTTTCATAGTAAGATCACTAAACGGAAATCCAATTCCTATTTCAAATATAGTAGTTCCATATTTTTTTTCAAAATTTTCAATATATTTTATTAGATAGAATAACATACCAATTTTCATATTTTCAATAACAAATGTAGAAGATTTATTAGAATATTTAGTTTCTGCTAATTTATAAATATCGCTATTTTGTTTTAATCTTGGGTCAGTTTTTTTCTCTACAAATACTCTTGGTAATCTAATATCTCTAATTCTTCTATTTAATGAATTATCACTTACTCCCATAATAGTAGGTTTTTCATTACACATAACAGCAAAATTAGCATAATTAGGTATTTTAGTAGTATTACTATATAACATACGAGCATTAAGTGTTCCTTCTCCTAAATTTTTAGCAGTCGCCATATTAATTTGTGTTCCTTCCTTCGTTTCTGTAAATACTCCAAACCTCTTAAATGCGATATTCGCCCATTCAGGTGAAGGTCTTGATGCCTTAATATCTTCACCTATTAAATCACCACAAAATCTTATAAAATATTCATTACCTAAAATTAATTCCATATAGTCAAAAATTACTGACTTACCATTTGAACCAACACCATTAAAAATTGGTAGGAAAACACTTGTAGTTCCTGTTAAACCAAGTGCTAATATAAATGTAAAATCTTCTTGAACTGTTTTATATTCTTCTGTAAATAATCCGTCATACATTTTAGTAAAATCTTCTATATAAGAATTAATTTTCTTATCATTTTGTGGTAAGTCATAGTCAATATATTTAGTAATAAAATTATTTTTAGTATGTTCTTCTATTGGATTATCATATTCCCATTTTTCTTCCTCTAATTTTGTTTTAGGGTTTGATTTCTTAACTAATTTTTTATCAGGGTTTAAATTATAAACACAATTATTAAATGGTAGTAAATGAGTTTTCTTATCAAATATATCTTGTGCGAATGTTTTAAATCTTGATCGTTTTTGATTAATCATATTAATAATTATTTCACAATCAGTATTTTTATTTTTTTGAATATTATATTTAATTTCTATATTGTCCTTCAATTTAGTTAATTTTTTTAATTCTTCTATATCTTCTTCATTTTCACTATCTCCTAATTGTTTTATTTTTTGTTGTATTGGTGTAATTAAATCTTGTAAATATTTTTTAGTAAATTCTCTAATAATATCAGTCATACTACAAAATTTTTGTGCTGTTTGATTAGACCATCTATCATTATTATATAAATATGTATTATATGTTTCTCCATTTTTTACTTGAATAATACTATCTTCATATATATCCATGAAATCAATTGATATTTTTTCATTACTATAATCATAATTTCTATTTTTCATAATTTTTAATTTATATAATACAGCACTATCACACATATTAACAGCATAACCGAATGATTGTTTTTGACTTCTATTTTGTCCTTCTTCATAAATATTATTAAAATAAGTATCATAATTTTCTACTGCTAATTTAGACTTCTTACCTAAATCATATAAGGTTTGTTTAACAATATCTCCCTTATCCCAAATAGAATGTATAAGTAATTTAAATACATAACCATTTTCTATATATTTATCAGTAGGAATACCCTTAATAACTTCAATATTATAGTCAAATTTAGTATCTATTTTAATATTATTTATATTAGAAGTATCAATAATATTTTTTATTTGTTGTATTTTATCAACTTGTTTTGCTTGTTTAACCTTACCCTTATTTTTAATAAATTTTTCATTTAACATATCCTTAAACATTTTAGTTATATTTGTTTTAGTATTTGTTTTATTTAATTTTTTATTAGCATTATCAACATTAATATTTTCAAATGTTTTACACCAAATAGGAGTTCCACAAAATATTTCTAAAAATCCATAATCACTATTTAATTTTTCACAAGGTTTATCATTAGACCAATTACTA